>Ga0209489_100229_pt1 | contig 93748 bp, 56 predicted proteins | sample SiratrowhiteBW_FD_187527 | JGI IMG/M metagenome (GOLD analysis project Ga0209489, IMG submission 187527) | Root nodule microbial communities of legume samples collected from California, USA - Siratro white BW (SPAdes) (version 2) | ecosystem: Host-associated > Plants > Roots > Nodule | place...
CCGGATCACTTTCCCATACCAACCGCAGACGAGTTATTTGATGAACTGAGTTCCGCTCGGGTTTTTACCAAGTTAGATCTACGTTCTGGGTACCACCAAATACGGATGCATGGGCACGATGTATATCAGACGGCATTTCGTACTCATGACGGCCATTTTGAATTCTTGGTCATGCCCTTTAGCTTGACGAACGCTCCTTTAACTTTTCAGGCGTGCATGAATAAGTTCTTTCAACCCTATTTACGCAAATTTATTATCGTATTTTTTGATGATATTTTGGTATTTAGCGAGACAATCGAAGAACACGTACAATACTTGGGGATGACGTTGGAGTTATTAAGGGCTAATAAATTTTTCATCAAGACGGGAAAATGTGTTTTTTGCACGAATTCAGTTGACTACCTGGGCCACGTTGTAGCTGACAGCTGTTTAAAAGTAGATCCAGGAAAAGTCCACTCCATGTTGACTTGGCCAAAGCCCAAAACTGTGAAGCAACTTAGGGGTTTTTTGGGCTTAACCGGATACTATCGCCGGTTCGTAAAAAATTATGCCTTCATTGTCGCTCCTCTCACAGATATGCTTAAGACCGATAGCTTCAAGTGGTCACCAGAATCCCAGCTCGCGTTCAATACTTTGAAGAATGCAATGGCCACGGCGCCCGTCCTCAGCTTGCCGACATTCTCAGAGACGTTCGTAGTGGAGATAGACGCTTCCAATGTCGGCATTGGTGCCGTTTTGATGCAATCAAAACACCCAATTGCTTATTTCAGCAAAAAACTCGGAGTCCGAAAACAAGCGGAATCAGCCTATCACCGGGAGCTTCACGCGCTTGTGGAGGCTGTATATCGATGGAGGAAATACTTACTAGGAAGGGAATTTATAATCCGCACCGATCAACGCTCCCTCACCGAGTTATTCACACAAGTAATTCAGACTCCGACTCAACAGTATTACGTTCGGAAGCTACTGGGGTTCAGATTTCGAGTGGAGTATAAGACTGGTACGGCAAACCGGGTTGCCGATGCACTTAGTCGACGGGAAGAAGGAACTGAGGCTCCGCATTTTTTACCCATCCTATGCCAACCACCCCCTCTTTTCTTGGAAGCTCTGTTGGAGGAAAACAGAACACTCGCTGATCTAACCGAGATGCATAAGGCCCCGGCAGAGAAGAGATTGGCGGCACCATTTTCTGTGCACAACGGCCTGCTGTACTACAACCACCGGTTATGCTTGAGTGGGCAATCGAAGTTGAAAGAGGATCTCCTGCACGAATGTCATTTCGCCCCATCAGCCGGTCATTCGGGGGTTGAAAGGACTTTCCGCAGATTGGTTGCAGCCGTTTATTGGCCAAAAATGAGGGATGATGTTCGTCGGTATGTCGCATCGTGTACCGTATGCCAGACTACCAAGTATAGCACTCAACCGCCGACTGGATTGTTGCAGCCGTTACCTATTCCGCTCATGGTTTGGGACCATGTGTCAATGGACTTCATCGTTGGTCTTCCAACGTCTCGTGGATACACGACCATTCTCGTGGTCGTCGACAGATTGACGAAGTATACGCATTTAGGAGCTTTGCCGCCTGCCTTTGATGCGCCAAGGGTCGCTGCTTTGTTTATAGATATAGTCGTCAAACTGCATGGGTTTCAGTTAACCATTGTGTCAGATCGCGACACAATTTTTATGAGTCGAGTCTGGACGGAATTAATGAAACATAGTAGCACTAAACTACAGAGAAGCACTGCTTATCATCCTCAGACGGACGGCCAAACCGAAGTCACAAACCGTTGTGTTGAGCAATACCTCAGAGCATACACTCATGCTCGGCCTCACCGTTGGGTGAATTTCTTGCCTTGGGCAGAGTATGCCTTGAACACTTCTTACCACGAAGCACTGAAGATGTCGCCGTTTCAAGCACTGTATGGCCGACCACCTCCAACAATTTTGCCGTATCATCCTGGTTCTAGTAAAGTGGCTACAGTAGATACACTGTTGATCGACCGAGATGCTTTGTTGCAGACTTTACGAGACAATCTCACTCGTGCCCAGAACCGGATGCGTGACTTGGCCAACCGCAAACGTCGAGATGACGAATTTCGGGTGGGCGAAAAGGTGCTACTGAAGCTTCAGCCCTATCGCCAGGGATCTATAGCACGACCTAAGTCCTTCCAACTTGCTCCACGCTATTACGGGCCTTTTACAATCTTGGAACGCATCGGTGCAGTGGCCTACCGGCTTGAGTTACCATCAGGAGCCCGCATTCATAATGTTTTCCATATATCGCTACTCCGTCGCTTTGTCGAAGGCAGTGGGACTATGAAACCAACCGAGTGGCCTGCTGACTTTGTTGACCATCAGCCACGAGTCACACCTACCACCATACTCTAGAGGCGCACGGTCCTCAACAACAGCACGCCGGACGAGGAATGGTTAATGGTTTGGAATGATGGATCCTTAGAATCTGCAACGTGGGAGTCTGCGGCGGTAATCCGAGAACAATTCCCTGGTTTCCACCTTGAGGACAAGGTGAATCCAAACGGGGGAGTGAATGATACGGGTGTGGACATGGAGGATGCTGCGGGAGAGTCGGTTGAGACGGTTGAGCCCCGCAGGAGTGGTCGTGTGAATAAGTCAAACACTAAATTAGTGGGGTTTGTGAGTGGATGAGGAAGAGCCGAAGATCAAGCAACTATTTTCCTTTATTTTAGTTATTGTTGCTATTTCAATTTTAACTGTTTCATAGGAAATGACCCTATATAAACAATATTGCATTTCCCTTTGAAAGGAATGTAAAATCAACTTTTGTTGGCAATCTGATTCTTCCCTTCTTGATAGTCGTGCTTTTAACTATCGTTCTAATTCTTGGAGTGTGCAACAACTCGAAACATTGCGTCTTGGTACCATCTCGTACCATAAAACTGAGAATATTTCTCCTTAAATCGATTATTACATTAAAGAATTATTAAATTCTGAGGTAACTTTTTAATTATTTTCTGTGTTTTGAACTATATTTACAGTTAAACATGTGTAATTAAAAAAAAAAAAAATCGGAAGCTCCTATAATTCATTATTATTAAACCATACTTGACTATTAGGTTTTAGATAGTTTCCGCCTAGCTTAATCCCTTTCTTCTTAATTAAAGATTAGCTTAATTTATTTAATAAATGGGTTTCATCTGACTTAATTTAACATGAATTAACCATGAGTCACTGTACCAATCTTTTAGCATATTTTTTATCCCTATTTACCGCTTGGGTTTGTGAAGCCCATTATGAGAAGAAAAACAATAAATGGAAGAGAAAATACTTAATTTTAATTGAGCGATTTACATACATAAATGTGACATAAAGTTGGATATTTACGTCATATTTAGATTAGTTTGAATTAAAAAAATCACGTTCGTTATTATTTCCTAAAGCTATTTACGCACATAAATGTGACATAAACTAATTGCCTATTTAATATCATATTTAGGTTTAAGTTCTAAAATCGCATTCATCATTATTTCCTGAATTGATAACAGGATAGTTAAAACTCGTTTTTTGGGTGGAATGTAAAATTTAAGGTTGAGCCACGAAAGTAAGTGTCCGTTTATTTTTTTCTTGGTGTTCTGTTTGGGAAGAGCTCAAATAAATAAAGAAAATAAGAGAAATGCATTGATTTCGAAAACTCATTTTGTTTTGAAGGAAAGAAATAGTCAAATTTTTTCTTAAATTATGGTGTGGAATAACTTGCAAAATTTTTGAAAAGTAGGAAGAGTTTTTTATTCTTCTTTCCGATTCACTAGTTTTATCTTTCTTTCTTTGATATGCAAGTTTGCACAGAAGCTGGTTTTGATTTTATCCGGGGAATTTCATCTTTTTGTCCAAAATCATCAATCCCTATTAATTTTTTCACTTGTTTTTTTTTTATTTTGAAATTTGTCTAGTAAAATGTTAATAGAAAGTTTAGCTACACGGGGTCTTGACTAGATTCATCACAAAATTTCCAATGAATTAAAACTGTATAACTTTTATTTCCTTTTAAAATTACATATGTAAGTTTCAAATTAACATTTTTATATATTTCCAATTATGCTGAAGACTTCATAAAAAGAGTAATGTATATCCAAGAGTGTAATGCTATACTTTTTACATTTTTTCCAAATCCTCATACGGCAATTATAACAAATATTAAATGAAAATAAACGTATTAAATATTTCAAAAGTATAAAATACACTTAGTAAAAGGATTTAATAAATTGACTGAGATGCATTTATTTTTTTATTTAATTTGATTCCCCAATAAACAAATGTTCATCATGTTCTGAAATGATAAGATAATTAAGACATTTCTTAGTTCTTACCTACCCATTGTTTCACCAGCTTCATCAAACACCTAAACTGGTTCAAAGAAATCGTGTATCAAACCGTCTAACTGTCCCATACATGGAACCATTACAGAGCCCATTGACTGTTACATTGTTTTACATAAAAAAATAAAAAAAATTAACGTATTTATTTAATAATAATATATTTGTTTTTATAAAACGTATGCAGAAGGAAAGAGACACGTGGAGAAATGAGGAGTAGAAAATACATGAAAGAAAAAAAGGAGTAAATGTGAGAATGGATGGAAAAGAGGGTAGGTGTGAGATTGACCGAACCACCACAAATACCATCCATCCATGAACACATGCCATCCATCATCAACATGATGATGATGCCATGTTAGGCAGCTTCACTGAGCTTTTCCTCACCCTCCAAACACCCTCTAACAACAATATATAAACCCCTTAACAACCCCTTTTTCTCTCAGCTTGAGGTTCCCTTCTCCAAAAGAGAACACCAAGCTTCACCTAATTCACTCCAATACTTCTAATTCTAACTCTATTATTGTCTCTAATTATTATTCTTGCTTCACTCCCACATCGATTATGCAGACTCTTACGCCCCCCACTTCCAACGCGCTTAACCTCAACCATGTTCTTCGCACGCGCCGCCTCGCACCAAACCGACTCTCCGTCAAATGCGCTTACGCGTTCGAACCGGCTAGCTACGGGGTCGGCTCGAGCCGAGCCGACTGGCAGAGCTCTTGCGCCATCTTAGCCAGCAAGGTTGTTTCTCAGGAACAATCCTCCTCCGCTGACAAGAACGGCGGCACTGCAGACCACGTCGCCGCCGTCAATGGCCACAAGGCCGCCGTCAGCGACTTCCAACTCGTTCCCATCGGAAACCTCGCCGAGGCCAACAACAAGCCGCTCCCGCCGAAGCCGCTCACAATCTCTGACCTCTCTCCGGCGCCGATGCACGGCTCGAAGCTCAGAGTCGCGTACCAGGGCGTTCCCGGCGCGTACTCCGAGGCCGCCGCCGGGAAAGCGTATCCGAACTGCGAGGCCATCCCGTGCGACCAGTTCGAGGTGGCGTTCCAGGCGGTGGAGCTCTGGATCGCCGATCGAGCCGTTTTACCGGTGGAAAACTCCCTCGGCGGTTCGATCCACCGCAACTACGACCTCCTCCTCCGCCACCGCCTCCACATCGTCGGCGAGGTCCAGCTCCCGGTCCACCACTGCCTCCTCGCTCTCCCCGGCGTCCGCAAGGACTTCCTCACGCGCGTAATCTCGCATCCGCAGGCGCTCTCGCAGTGCGAGCACACGCTCACCAAGCTCGGCCTCAACGTCGCGCGCGAGGCCGTCGACGACACCGCCGGCGCCGCGGAGTTCGTCGCCGCTAACAACCTCCGCGACACCGCCGCCATCGCGAGCGCACGCGCCGCGGAGCTCTACGGCTTGAACGTGATGGCGGACGGCATCCAGGACGATCCTAGCAACGTGACGCGCTTCGTCATGCTTGCCAGAGAGCCTATCATTCCCCGCACCGACCGTCCTTTCAAAACCAGCATTGTTTTCGCGCACGACAAAGGCACCTCCGTCCTTTTCAAAGTGCTTTCCGCGTTTGCGTTTCGCAACATCAGCTTGACGAAGATCGAGTCCCGGCCGCACCGCAACCGTCCGATTCGGCTCGTCGACGACGCTAACGTGGGAACCGCGAAGCACTTCGAGTACTTGTTTTACGTTGATTTCGAGGCTTCCATGGCTGAAGTTAGGGCTCAGAACGCGCTTGCAGAAGTCCAAGAATTCACCTCCTTCTTGCGAGTGTTGGGAAGTTACCCCATGGACATGACTCCATGGACCCCTTCCCCTCGAGATTAATTTCCATTGTTTTCTCTTTCTCTACACTGAATTTTGTGAATAAAACACAATTAAACCTCATTATTTTTATTATCACACCATATATTTTCATTGGTGTTTGTGTCCTTTTTCTTTTTTTTATGAATTTAATTTAGTTTAAGGGAAATGCGTGGTGGTGGAGCTGGTAGCACCTTTTGTCAGTATTTTCACTTTCTTTACTTTTCCTTTTTCTGCTTATTGTCATTTTCATTTTGTTGCAATGCCTCCTTCCAATTTTCTCCACTACCAAATATGTTTAAAGGAAAAATGGCTCATTGAATGGATGAAAAGCTAGCGTTTGAGTAATTACCAATTCAAATCAAATTTCATAAGATAACGTAGCTTCGAGTAATTTCATAAGCATGAAAATTGGATGTTTTTCAAACGATTATGCTTCTTTACATATTTTAGTTAAGTCTGCAAATAATTCACCCTCTGTTTGGGAGGTAGAAAGAGCGGAGAATGACAGAATATTTCGAAATTGAAATTAGAAAAAGTAAAAAAAAATAATTATTGTATTTCTATAAGCAGTTTTTTTTTTCTTTTAATTTGTCTTTATTACACAAAAGAAATTAATTAGTGTTTATCTGTTGTGGCTGAAAAATTACGAAGTTGGAAAGTCAATATTATCATTGAATCCTTTTTAGTACAAGCAAGAGTAACTTTCTCCAGTCTATAAGCTAAAAGTTTCAGCATTTATCACTCTTGTTTTATATAAAACTAGTCACGTGCATGGCTCTGATATCGCTCTTTCTTTGTGTTTTCTTACTATTTTTTCCTATCTTTTTATATTGTAAAGCTTTGTGCGTTTTATATTTTTAAGACGGTAAATAACATTTTTTTATCGTTTAATATTTTATTTATAGAACAAACAACAAAATTTATTAGAAGGTTAATTTATTTATTTACAATTTTCTCTTTGGTGTTTACTTTTTTCAACCTTTTCATTGTGTTTTGGTTTGCAGACATAAAAAAAAAAGTGTATGAATCGTTTTCTGTTGAGCTCATTAAAATATCATACTTGACTTAAATCATTTATCGAATGCACAGTTCGCAACAAATTTTGAGGATTTAAGATATGTTTGAAGTTTCTTCGAAAAGAAAAAGAAAAACGTTTTTTTATGCATAAGTTAGCTTATAAAAAGTTTCGTATATAACTTTTATATAACAACCTGGCGAGAGTGTCCACCATTTTAATATGGTCTATTTTGTATCCAAAGTGACATCATTAAAATTCGATTTTTAGACTACTTAATTAAGAAATAAATACTATTTTTATTTATATCAATCAATGTTGGTATTAGATGTTAAGTTAGAGAGACTTAGTGAAATGAAATGACATATATTTTGGGTATATACTTACTTCAAACACTTCTTATTAGATGTGGCTAATTATCTAGTAATAGACTTAAAAACAACCAAATATTTGAGCTTGTGTAGAACTTCATTAAGTCATATGCATGATATATTTTCACAATCTTAAAAAAAAATTATATATATATTGCATTTTTATATTCACTATGACATCTAAAACTAAGCTTCTACTATTAATTTCACAACCAACCTTTTTCATTTTAGTTGCGACAGAAAATAAAGAGGGCATTACAATTATTTTTGGCTGGCCCACGCTGATTTGGGTGCACAATTTGCAAATATTTTCCTTTTTAACAAGTTTCTGCATCAAAACAGGTGGTGACACTCTTAGTGGGGCACAGGCACCACTCAACTTGCAAACATGAAAGCGAAGTGTTGAATTAGCAGTACCCTAATGAACTAGGTTTTCATTATTATAAAACGCAAATCAATAGCCTAATGAAGTAGGTTTTAATCATTATAAAACACTTACCAATGTATAATTAATTAAGTAGGGTTGGGATCGAGAAAGACCACAGCCAACTCCATATAACTCAATGTAATAGATTGAGTTTTATTTATAATTCTGTTAATTAATGATCAAAACCTAAAAATCAACTCTATATAATCCAATATGATAGATTGAGTTTCATTTATGATTCGGTTAATGAATGATCAAAACCCTAAAACCAACTCCATATAACCTAATATAATAGATTGAATTTTATTTATGATTCAGTTAAAGAATGACTAAAACCTCAAAACCAACACTATATAACCTATTTTGATAGATTAAATTTTATTTATAATTCAGTTAATGAATGATCAAAATCAACTCCATATAACCCAATTGAATATATTGAGTTTATTTATGATTCAGTAAAATCTGATCAATTTTTTTTTTAAAAAAAATCACTCTTTTACTTGATGGTCTAACATAAATAACTCGATATCCAAATATTTTTGTAGTGGATTAAATTTAAGGGTTTATTGAAAAAAGATAACCAAATATTTTTGTAGTGGATTAAATAATAATTTTTCTAAATCTTCCTCAATCTAACACGGCAATATGTGAATAAACTTAAAAATAAAGCATAAGGAAGCTCTTCACAATGCTCACCAACCCCACGTATGAGATGTCAACACAATTTCTTGATTCAATATTGATTGCTAAAGCACAGCAAAGAGAAGTCAAAACTTGAAGTGCAGAATGACTTGTCTTTCGTGGCTTTGTCGTTGTTTCTTTCTTACATTTGCACCAACCAATTGAATTTTTTATAATCCACTTTTTGGACCTTATTCTATTTTTCAAAAGCCTCCCTTTACGAACGCATCAACCCCAAAGTTATATAATATATTTATATATTATGACATCATCCTTCAGTAACCTCTTTCATTATCTTCTTTTGGGAATTCTCTTTCACGCACGTCTTCTCCTTTGGGGTGTTTAAATTCTTGGTTTTTTATTTCAAAGACCTCACAAATCAATTTCTTATGGAGATTTCACTTTGATGACATCCAAATGGGCTAACTGAAAGAGAGTTATTATATTATTAAGTCATGAAGGCATGTAGCTTAATTAAGAAATTTAATTAATCGCAAAAGGTTCGAGGTCTTATCTGAATTAGATATATAATTAAATTGAATTAAATTCATATAATTTTTACCTTATAAATAAATTTTATAATATTATAGTAAACTTAAATATGACATTTGGATGTGATATCGAAATTGATCTTAAATCAATAATTAGATTATAATTAAAGATTTTCTAAAATTTTAGAATTAAAAAATGTAGTGGACCGAATGGTAGATTTTTAAAATTTTAAAAATTAAAATAAAAAAATAAGAGATCTAAAATTTTGATTAAAAATTAAAAATGCGCTTTAATATGTGCTTTTTCTTACATAAAGAGTAAATAAAAAAAAACTATTATTACATTAATGAATAAATTCACTATTTCTTGCATGTCTATCCAAATAATTTAATAAGGTAAACATTGAGTAAAGATACAGCAATATGCAAAAATATGTTTAGATAACTTTCTACAACTAAACTTACAAAACAAAAATATATCATTTATTGTTTTTAGTTTCTACAGATATAACATTTTGTTTCTGATCCTTATAAATTATTATTTTTTACTGTAATTATTGATGATGGATACATTAGTGTGATATATGAGCATCACCCATTTGATGACATGATGATGCCATTAACTTTAATAATTAAATTTACAACAAAGGCAAGTTTTTAAAAAACTATCTACTGAAATTTAAAAAAAAAATGTGTAAGGATCAAAACTAAAACATCCAAATAATAAACTTGATTAAGTGATGTAATTTATATAAATTATCGCATTATAGTTTTTTATTTTTTATTTGTGGTTGTGGTTTTATGTAGTGCATGGATCTTGTTCAGTGAGGAATGCTTTTTAAAATGGAGTGGAGCAGAAATCAAATGATTAGGTGGGGCAGTGTTCAATCAATGGATTTGTAACCACTGTGTTCAACACAAATTTTCTGTTTCAACTTCAATGTGTGAGGGTTTATAGTGAAACTTTATGATTAAACCATAAAAGTTTATTTCTAAAATATTATTATAGGAAAACATTGATGATGCATGCATGAGACAAATTTTCTGATTAAACTATAAACGACCTATCTCCAAAATATTTAACACAACTATTTACTTTACATACTTAGAACTTCACATTATTAATTACATTAAAATAATTGTAAGTAAAAGGTTATATATATATAATATGTCGTGTGAGAGAGAAAAATATAGTGTAAGTTGACTTAACTTAAAACATAAAAATAAAATAATTATGATCATTGTTTTGCATGAATATACTAAGAAGATAAGTAGGTGGGGTTAGATACAGTACAATCTAATTTTTTATTTTATTTAATCAGGTTGAATTGTGTTTATTTTTTAATTTAACAATTCATCTTAATTCAACTTAATTATATTTGGTGTTAGGTTGGACAAATAGGTCAAATAAAGGTTTTTGTCTACAAAACTCAACCTATGTCACCAACAACTGAGCTATACCCTTTTAACACTGGATTAAGTATTTTTAAAAGTATCAATTATTAGAAAAAACTTCAAAATAAACATTTATAATATTATAAGGTAACAGAAATATTTATGATAAACACAACAATAAAATTCATATAATAAAATATAAATATTTTATAATAAAATAATTAGACAAATAATATTTTGTTATATGTTTAGTATACAGTTAATTTTGATCTATTTAGTATATATATAATTTCATTAATATTTTTTATGGTTTAAATTAGAATATTTAGTTGTGTTTTTATTTACATAATTGAAAAAAAAAAACATATTACAAAATTTAGTCTTTTTGCGTTTTAATTTGAATATATTAATTTAAATAAAATAGAGAAAGAGAATATGCGCTCCACCCGTCCCACACGTGGTCCCGTCTTGCTGGAGAGTCCCTACTTATAGCCCTACTCAATATTCAAATCATCACCATCATGACAACAATATAAATAATAATTAATAAAAAAAAGTATTCAAATTTAAACAAATTCTACAAGGTTCTTCAACCCAATAAAGCATTTTATGCATAAAATATATTAAGAACTTGTTTGTAACCTTTTTTTCTCTATAAATACTTTAGATGATTTTTTGTATATAAACTGAAATAAACTTTTATATAAATAAAAAAAAGTCATAGCATGGAATAATTAATTTTAAAAAAATCCATAAATTATGTTATTTAACTTATACAAAACCACATAGAAGACATAATCTAAATAAACAACAAAACCATCTAAGCAAACACAGAGGCCACAAGGTACACTTTTTCATTTTTTTTTTATCATTAGTATATTTTTAAGTAATCACATTGTAAGTTATGACCTGATATAGAATTTTTTGTGAAGAATTTTCATGGATGCAAAATAATTGATTTTGTTTGAGTCAATAAATCGTTAAAATTTTACTAGTTTGGTTTAAGTTTTCCAATTCATCTCACCAATCACAATCTAATAAACTCCTTTTTTTAATATGAATTAATAGAAATAAGCATATACTAACAAGCAGCTATTTATTTTTTTTCAAACTATTAAACAAACAAACATCACATACCCATCTATATTCCCAATAATGCAAGTTTTAAACTCACCAAACACGTTTAGCTATAGTGACATTCTAGTCCAAATCTACTGGATAATGGTAAGAGTTCTATATCCTAGTCTCCGTTACGGAAATATGAATATCTAACAAAACTTTCCACAATTATTTGAAATATCATTGTGAGAAAAGAAAAAGAAGATGAAGAAAAACATGTCACTTTGGGGGAAGATATTTCTCCTCACTTTTGAAAAAAATATAATATGAGGTTGTAAATTACATTAAAATTCACAAATTATTTCTTCAAAAAGCAATAAAGGAAGGACAAAAATGGCATACATGCACACATATTATAGTAGCAAATGGCACATACTACAACCATAAGAATTGACATTGACTTGAAATAATAAACCATGTGCGTCTGTCAAGTGAAGTTGTGTGAAAGATACTTGATTGTATGTGAAATGCACATTAGAGGTTTTTATTTTTCCTATTGAGAATATATTAGTATTATTGATTCAAATAAAAAAAATTATAGAAAAAGAAATAATGCGTAATGATATGGGAAAATAGAAGATCTTAAGCAAATAAAAATGTAAATATTAATTTGTTGTTATTGTTAGCTAAGTTCAATGAGAGTTTTTAACCTTTTTCAGCATTTAGATGCATTTTTATTTAAATAACTATCTTGAAGTCGTTATTTTTATATTTTTTCAGTGTATTTTCTGTTCTGTATATATACATCTCATTTTAAAACACGGTTTCTTAAATTAACTATGCCTCAGATAAAACAAATTTCTGGTGGTTGAAAAAAAAATTCAAAGAAAATAGAAAAGCACTATTCAAGAGACAACGACTTGTCCTTTTGGAAGTTCCACGTAATTTATTGGAATTTCTACCCTTTGGGGAAAAAACTTTTTCCATAGCCAATTAGACTAAGAAGTAAGAATTTTTTTTATTGTACTTAACCTTGATTTTATAAATACAATAATGTTTGATAATTTTGTCTCAAAATTTTATGAGATTATACGTGATAATTTAGTTTTTTTAACTAAGTTTACCAATAAATTTTCTATCAAAATGAAAATTAAATATAAACGATTTAACCCATAGATCAATTTCACGAAACTTCATCCAAAAGAAACATTTCTTGGTTGACATTTTATTTTATTTATGTTTATAATAATAATAGATAAATCTGGAAGAAGATTGTATATTAAAATTAGACATTATCTCATATACGATTGTATTTAAGTTTGGGATTCTATTTATTTTTTAAGACGAGATAAATATAAATACTATTTATATCTAAAATTTGTATCTACCCGGGACTCAACATTATTTCCTCCCAACAAAATTCACTTATTAATAAAAAAATCAAAGAAAAAAATTAAAATTATTGTGGTTTCCAAAAAGCTTCAGAAAGAAAAAAAAAATGTCAATTACCATTTATACGTGTGTATTGTTATTTTTGTATGAGAAAATTATTTAGAAACCTTTGTTTATAATTTGATTTTAAAAATGAGTAATTTAGATTAAAAAAACAACTTATAAAAGAGTGACAATAGAATTTTATATCATAATAAGTAAAACATTTTGCTTGGGCCGCCACGCAAATGCTATGGTCCATAACAGGCCCATATTATTTTATGACCCAAGAAAAAACAAATGCCAATTAAGCAAAAAAAAATATGATATAATTTTGTTGAGAGTGGGATTTGAACCCACGCCCTTTCGGACCAGAACCTTAATCTGGCGCCTTAGACCAACTCGGCCATCTCAACGGATAGTTATATAAACTTTTATTTATTATTTAATTATTATAACAACAAAAATCCTCTTAAAAGATCACCACATAAACTTTGATTAGTGGTGTTTTTCGTTCTCAAGCTTCTTTTAACAAATTTTAATTATAGTTTCCAACCTCTTCAAGTTAGTATCAGTTCTTTTTTTCTATGTTTTCCCATAATATCAAAAGCTTAGTCATTGGAGCTCATATTTTTTCCCACTTTAGACACTTATTATTAAGATTTTTGAATTACGTAGTATAAAATTATGTTACAAATTATGTAATTCATAATAAAGTGAAATAAATTTTTAAATTACAAATTCTAAAAAATATTTAGGATTGTTTAATATAGAATGCATTTTTTATTACACGATTTATAAACATATTCTGAAATATGAATTTTCAAATTAGGTAATTTGAAAACATACTTTATATTATCAAATATGGAATACGTTTTTGTGTTGTATAATATATAATACATTTTCAAATTTTATATTAGTCTGAAATAGATTTTTAAATAACGCACTTCAGAATGTTTCGACCAATGGATAATTGAAACTTTTTCACCCCTACAAAAGATAGAGAAATAATTTATAGAGGTTCTAAAAGATATTGAGTGGCTTCCGTTTATTTTTTTCAGTTTTTTTTTTAAATTTAATTTAAACATAAATAAACTATTATTTTTAATTATATTTCACTTTTCAATAAATTTTTAATACTTTTGTGAAAATTTTTAGGAGATGTGAAAACTATATTTTTTTTATTGAGTCATTAATACTTTTGTTGTTTCTTGTTGCGTAGTAATTATTTTCTTTATCTATGTTACTATTTGATAATAATTTGTTAGGATTTCTAATGTTAGTTGAAAAAACTTACTTCAAATATTAACTATAATTATTTTTGCTGACAATACCAATTGGAGGGTCGATATCAATTGAAAAAATCGTTAAAAAAACATAACCAACAACTTCATAAAAATAATCTTGATAATATCAGTATGAATAACTGTGATCAATGTTAACTTAAAATAATATTAATCGACGTTAAATCTATAAAATTTTTGTCAATATTAATTGAAAAAAAAATCTTAATGAAGTTCTGAAAAAAAAACATAAATTGAGATTGAGTAGAAAATATTAATATTAGTACTTTTTAATTATTACAAATTATTTAATATATAAATAATTATTTACATTTGGTGGTAATTAAAATACTCTGTCTAAAAGAAAAAAAAATTCAATAAATTTAAAATATCAATTACCTTGTTTAACTAAAATATTTGAAAAATAAAATATTTAAAAATGAGATCACTTTAAATTTTATAAATTGTGAAATTCTTTATCCATATATATAAAGTAAAACTTTTGCCTACCTAATAAAAAGTAATGTTTGTCAAAGTAATACTTAATTGGACTTTAAGGTTTTTTTTCACTCAATTCTTCTTAAGGTATCAACCAATATATGTTGAGCACAATCCAATGATTTTCAATTATATTGAGAAAGTCAAATGTTAGGATTTTAAATGAGTTTTTGTCTCACATTAAGAATAAGTGAATAGGATGAACACTATTTGGAAATAACACTCACAAACTTATTATGTTAGATTTATAACTAGTGTCTTGATCTTTTGCATCAAATATATATTAATTTCAGATCTTTCTCATATTTCATCTAGGAATAGTCTAATATATATATATATATATATATATATATATATATATATATATAAACTAACCAAAAAAAGTAAAATACTCCCTAAGACAAAAAATTTTAAAAAAATAACAAATAACAAAGATCAATAAAATAATTTAAACAAAATATTTAAATTTATCACTAAAAGATATTTAACATTTTTCTTCTTTTATAATCATTTATTTATGGAGAATGTAAAGCTTAAGTATCCATGAGAATATATTAGAATTTAGGGTGTTTGCTTATAAAAATTTAAGAGCATAAAAATATTGTCAAAATTTAGAACAATTACTTTTGCACAAACCTCAACTTTTACCATTTTTAAAATAATTTAAAGTAATGTTAATGCGCTTTACTTATCAACCATCAGAGTGGCGCAGCGGAAGCGTGGTGGGCCCATAACCCACAGGTCCCAGGATCGAAACCTGGCTCTGATAAAAAAGAGGAGGCTTTCCGCTAATGTTTTTGGTTATTTTCTGTTTTATCCATCCGGGTTGCTTTTCGACTCTTATTTTGGATAAAATATTTTACATTGTCAAATATATTTAAATTAGATCCAAACAATTTCACAAGAAATATTTAATAAGACTTAAACATTTTATTACTTTATCCGACATGTAGTGCAAAATATGTACGTAAATTGAACTCTGGATTCAAAGTCAAAACATGTCTCGTTATGCTGGAATAAATCCCAATAGTTGCTCGTGAAAACACAATTGTACCAAACCCTTTCATCACCTGCGAAACTGATAAGGTTTTTGAGATTTAAAACATGTCAATTCCTTGTCTAGTTCTTTAATCAGATGCTAACAACCTTGCAATAAAATATTTAAATGGTGAAACCAATTTTGTTACTGGTTTTTGTTTAGTTACTTAAGCTTTTTTTGCAATGAAAAATTATTCTTTGCCAACGGTTCAAATAATATTATTTGACAATTCTAATTTGGTAATCCTTACTTATATGGCGAAAAGGTAAACCCTAAATCCTAAAATTATTATCATATTTTGTTTCAAATTGATATTGAAAGAAAAGTTGGATGATCTTTAAGTGAGCAAAGAAAAATTGCGCATTGCGGTCAAAAGAAGTTTCATAACAAAGGCAAAAACTTAAAATCGTAACCAGATTATCTATGAGGTAAGATTAAGATTTTTTATTTGTGAGATTGTATTACGGGATTGAGAGAGAAGGAGAAATTTTGCACATTAAAGACACATATACTCTCACCGTAAATGACAACGAATCAGTGAATAAAGATGAACGATACAGAGACTCTCACTGCAAACGATAACGATAAGGTGAATGCCAAAAACACTAAAAACCCACAGAAATTAAACAACAAAGAGATTGACAATTCAATTTTTTCCCATAACCTATTTTAATTTTTAAATTTCTTTAACAATCACAATTTAATTAAATAATATTATTCTTACTGACTAATGCTATGTCAATATGGTATGTCATCCACTTGACAACCTTACATAACGACCAAGGTGAATTGGTAATGGAAATAATTTTGTAATTGAAGATGCTAACTATATGAAGACTCTATTTTTATTAAGGTTTATGACAATTTAATGTACATTGAAGATTAATTTAGGTTTTTGTGAGTGTGTTTGTAGTGTGGATTGTTAGTGCTTTGAAAATTGTTTGAATGTGTGTTCACTGGTTTGGAGGGGTGGTGATTTGGAGATGAGGTTGACAGGGTCTCTGAGAGGCAATTTTTTGGTAAAATGGTGTTGTGTTTTCATTTGAGATAGCGGTGTGGTGTTCCTTTTAAGATGAGCAACCTGATCACCTTCTTTTTATTTAAACCGTCACCTTTTGTCGCCTGTTCTCACCCTGTCTTGCTCAAACATTGACCTTTTCCTGTACCCACACCGAGCTCAATCAATTTTTGCTTTATATTTTATTTCTTTTTATACAAAAAGATAAAAATAAAAATTTAACCTCTGCCATCTAATGAAAACCTGACATGTCACTATTGTCAACAAAACATAATTTTTTCAATAGTTGTCAAACCATCTTTTTTCCATAGCATATATCATCATTGTTGTTAATTAGTAAAAACACTTATGTATATTCAAATTTTTATTATATATAATTTTATTATATTTATAAGTAATTAATTAAAATAATTGTGAGGAAGTAATATGAATTCATCCATGCCCTCTTGTAGATAAAAGTGATAGGCTATTTAAACATTCAAGTCTGTCAACTCACTATGTTACATAATCCGTCAACTCACCATGTTACATGTAATGGAGACAAAAATATCGGTTGATATGTCCAACTTACAATTCTTTTAATCTTTTATTATTATGTAGTATTATTTTTATTTGACTAAATACTTTTATTAATTATTTGATTAATCTTATATATTTACAAATATAAATATAGATTTTATTTTATGTGTACTCTAATATATTTTTTCATAGTTACTTAGTAAATTATAAATAATTAATATTTAAGTTTTTCTTATAATTTTATATTTGCAATCAATTATTGTTTTCGTAAAATACTCAAATTTAGAATTAAAAAAATAAAAAAGATATTGATTTTTTTTTAAATATTTTTAAAAATTTACACAGGTTATCCAAAATACCTACAGTTATACATATAAGTCTCATGCAAGTCAAGTCATTTTGATCTTATTTCTTTTAGTCAAATGTGTGGTGGTGAACTGAAATGTAATGAGTCACCTTGGGTTGTCTTCTCATCTTTAACATAAAAAATATAATTTTAATAAAGAATATAATTATGATTCACTTTAACTTTAAAACAATTTATTCAACATTAATTAGAAAACTGTTATTAAGTTCTGGACTGAGTTAATGATGTTCTAACTAAAATAATGTTAGTGATATTTCAACTGAAATTGAAATAAAAAGATAATATGAAAAAAAAATCATAAGAGAGAAAAAAAAAAGAATATTTATCCAAATTCTTAAATCTTTTATGTGAAATTTAAAATATTATAATTTTAAAAAATCGAATTATACTAATAACTTCTTAAAAATTCAATTTTTTTATTCTTTTATTCAAATAATGCATCGTGTCAATAAATTACCGTTAAAAACATGTGGTCTAAGCATAAGTTAAGAATCTTAGATGAGTTTGCGTAATATATATTTTTTACACAAATGAACTTACTGAGAAGTAAACATATAATAACCAACAAGTTTAATAATCTCTATTGGTATAAATATTTTAGAAGAGTATATAACACATAAATATTTTTTATTGGTATAGATTATAGATAAAAACATCTATTATTCTTTATTCAACCAAAACAAGCAGTTTCATTATTTGCTGATAGTAATATTTTTTTAACATAAATTTGTATTGTTTTTTCTATTTTAGAACCTTACTTGATTTTTAAATTTTGTAAAATACGAAAACTAGTAGTACTAAAAAATAATTTAAAATAAATGCTAATCTTCGCTTAAAAACACTAGTTAAATAACTTTATACGCAACCATTCTATCAAAAAGAGCTGTTAATGTATTTTGATTGTGATTTCTTATGTATTCTTTGTCCATGTTTTAATAAGAAATGTTTTAAACTTTTTAACTAACATCTTAAAGACCCCTGTTCTCATAATTTAATGGCAGGGCGTTAGGGAAAAGTTGTGTGAAAAGGGAGAGTGAACATGTTGAAAAAATGCACATAAAGTTTCAAAGAAAAGAGAAAAAAGGTGTCTATGGGCACTACTGAACTCACTTTGGTATTGCTTTATCTTGCATCCTTAATAGGGTCATGAAGATGCCTTTTTGAGTCCTAAAAGGGCAAAAACAACTCATTTTCTTCTATTTTCAACAACTAAAAATCAATGCTAACCATATGAACTTGCAAAAGCACATCATGTATTTGCCCTTGTCTCAGTGACTTTTTTCTAAAAGCTATGAACTTGATTTGATTTGAAAGGCACTAAAATGACTACTTTATCATTGTTGACACCTCACAGTGTTGCCTATCTAATTATTCTCCCACATTTTTTCCATTTAGAATTTCACTGAAACCATCATTTTAAGAGATTCCTTGGGTAGGTTCCCAGGTTCCTACCACTGAAGAGTCTTCTTTTTAATATATAATATAAACTTTCTTTGCTGATAAATTATTCTTGGTCCAAACCTGATCATAAATTAACTATAAACTGATTTGTCTATAATATATTTTTATCCACAATATAAGTAGCAGTCTCTATGCATATCATGGATTATTAATGATGGTAAACATTATCATTACCATCATTAATAAAGCTTCTTTCTAAGTATACCAAGCTTTCCTTTTACCTTTCCTCTATCCTTATTTTTAGCATACACTGATTGTTAGTTTTATAAGAATAAGGAGCAAAATCAAACAAAAACATTTTTACAGCAATAACGAGAATCAAAAGAATATGTAAACAGTATGAAAACTGTTTTACACTGTGTATCTTCTGATAAAAAAAATTGAATCTTTGAACCTTGAATGCAGAATCCTGCAGCTACTGCATGAATCAGGATCCTCACTAGTCTCATTTTAGCTTTACCAGGTTTGAGTTCACTACTTGGAAACAAACATGTTACCGCAAATATCTCACACCCTTTCATGCACATGCCCCTTCAGCCTTGCCACAATGAAAAAAAGTAGGAAAAAAATTATCTTTACACCTTTTCTATGAAAAAATTATTAGTGGTGACAGAGCAAATGGTATTCTTCTCCCACCTTGGACAATCATGTATTAAACTCAAAATCATAAAATCACAAGATTTTTTTGGTATAATGAAATAAAAGGAATCATTTTAGAGGGATCTACCGGGAATTAATCTTGTGGAGAAGTGGACAAAGTTTGGTGTGTCTTCTTGCAAGCATGAGGCATGACATGCCACATGATATCCTGGAAAATTGCAGACTGGTGAGTCAACATGAGTTGTCCATTTGTGGTACTATATATATGTAATTACCAATAGCAAAAATCAAATCATTCTTACCAACTAAAACTGTTTGAGGCATGTCAATCCCATTTCCCACAGTGAAAATGATACATATATATACAATTCATCCTAATACATGTGCAGAGAGAAAAGGAATAGACTTGAGAAAAATATATACATATATGGTATGAAGAAGATACAAATAGAGAAAAATAATAAATGTTAACATGGTGTTTACATTGTTGTGGTGCCAAAATATAATTAATCTTTCAAAAGGGTATGGAATTCTGCATTCATTTTTCTTTAACAATGTTTCTCTTGTCCTCAAAAGATGCTGATCCACCCACCTTAATTTGTTTTTCATGGTTTAGGACATTCTTTTTCTAATAGGACTTTGTTCAACATGGGACAATAGAAAGAAGATAGAGACATCATGTCATGGTTGCAATCATGCATGCTAATCAGCTTTTTAATAATCCAACTCAATTCTCTAACACGATTAAAAAAATATGCTTGTGCCGAATCCCAATCCGACAGTGCCTTTTTCCTTTAATTTCTTTATGGTTGTAGCAAGAGACAGCAAGATGCAAATCCTCCAAAAGAGAAGCACAATCTTTGCCTCAATCTAGCTATCAATTAATTACATGGAAAGGACAAATCATGAACGAGACCCTCTAACTAGGAATTCCAAAGTGTAGTAACAATCAGCTCCACAATTTCCCATAACACGCTGCACTTGGTGAGAGACCGAATCTACCTTATTTTAGAGGCACACAGCTATTGATGAACCACTATCAGGATAAAAAATGACACAGATACATTGAAGCTTCATAAGCTTGCCAAAAAACCACATTCAACATTAGACTCACATTAAATTATTTACACGGATTAGCTCATAAGAAGCATGCATACAAGACTCGTGGATGAAGCAGAAACATAGAAAAATTCGACCTTAATAATACTGCCAAAGAAGATAAGAACATAGTCTAAGGTGGTGGTTTTGCCACTGCCACCGTTTTCATCACAAGTGGGGAAGCATCTGCATACATTATTATATCAGTCTTTGGGAAATCTCTGGTTTAGAATGAGTTTTTTTAACTAATTTGTATCATGTATTTCTAAAGATTATTTATTTTTAACTAATAAATTTATCATTTTAACTAATTACTACTTAAACAAGATGTGTTATCCCTAATGAATAATAGTTTTTGTTTGTTTAGAAGGCAGTGGAAAGTGTGCCAGGTGTTGAATAACAGAGGTGAAAGATGAGGTTGGACAACAGCTGTCAGTGTGTCCTAAACGTTGACTTGTAACACTGTCAAAGCACTACTACATGTGTGTTTTATGAATGCTTTTTGGACTGTGGTTGGACCACTATAGCAGACAATGACTAAAGCACTTCCACAAACACCATATAGAAATAGTAGTTTGGTCTGGTCTGGTCACATTGGCATGGAGAGTAGTATAATAATAATAAGATGGTGACTGGGCCCAGTTTATCAGGTATTGGAATTGTAATGGAAGTGCTTTCCTTTGGGAACCTTCACGTGAGTAAGAAACATTGACCACTTTGCTTGCATGTATATGTATTTATATCTATTTTTTCTGATGCTTGTTGGAGCCAACACCACCCAACTATCTCTCCTCTTTATAGTCTGCATCTCCCAACACCCTTTTCTCTCTCTCATTCAACACCATGAAGCTTCTTGCAGCTCTCTTGTTTTTCCTTTTCTTGGTTTCTTCATCGAAGTTATATGCTCGGCCACTCACTGAACAAGGTAATTAACCTGTTGTTAAGTGTTAAGTTTCAATTTTTAATGGTCCCTTTGTGGAAAGAATGTGTTTTGCTGAATAGAATCTGGTTTTCTTTAGGGAGGTACAGATCAAAACTGAATGAGGTCTCTGGGGAGGACTTTGCTTTGGAGTTGGAAGGAGGTGAATCTTTGAAGGTAGATCAAAACTTGCATGTTTATTAGATGCTCTTGGTATTGTTCTTCTATTAGACTTTAAAACTCTGTGTTTGTTAGTATAATGGTAAAATGAAAATACCAAAGACACTTAAAAGAACTTCTTGTGGAACATATAAGATTTATCTTACAATTATTTCTGTCATGGAAGCAGCAGCTTCTGGGGGTGGTGGAGGACTGCAAAGGTGGAGATGAAGAATGTTTGAAGAGAAGAATGAGCTTAGAAGCTCACCTGGACTACATCTACACCCAGCACCATAAGCCTTGAACTCATGAATCTTACATTTTTGTACATCATCTTCGTAATTTAGCTTATAGATGATATTAAGCTATTGTTTTTATTTTCACTACAACACTACTTGTGGCTTTACAAAAGTCTTGTTGAAATGGTATGAAGGTATATATCTGTTTGATATAGCACAACTGCAGAACATAAAGATAAAAAGAAAGTGTTACTTTCATTAGCCATGGTTATGCTTGCATATGGTAATAATTATTGTGACTTTGTCCAACTGCGACCATCATAAATCTGTTTCTCTTTTTTAATCAACCATAAAGAATTTAATCAAATTTAATCAAATAGAGGTAAAAAGGAGATTCCAATCTATATACAAAAACGCACGCACATACACAAAAACTCACATAAGGTAGTACACCTTCAACCCCAAAAAAACAAACTCTATTGATATTCACCCTTCCAACATAAACATAAACAAACAAGACCATATTTACGAGGGACAAGACCTCAAGTAGGTAATCATACATTCCAAAAATATAATAAATTCCCAATCTATCCTCCTTCACAACATCCACCACTGTTTAGTAATAACAAGACAAATATATAATTTTTCAAAATATTAAGTCAAACAAAGAAGAATAACATATACAAAAAAAATCTAATAACTGCTTCTTTATTCTCTGACTATACTTTTATGCTATGCATCATAACTCAGCACCATTGCATCTACAAAGCATTAGAACTTCTTGTAAAAATAAGAATCAAAGTTATGGCATCTATAATACTCACTCCCAATCCTCTGCCACTTGCTCTCTTAGCCTTTTAACATTTTTATGCATTCCAAAAGTGCAATAACCCAATCAAAATAAGAAAAAATAAAATTCTTAAATTTATCTCTTATAATAGCCCATGTTTTAGCTTGAATTGTAGAAAAAATCTCTACAATATCACAGATCTTATTTTTGAAAGTAATATCATTTTTTATCTTCCAAATAGACCACACTATTGCCAGCCATAACACTCTCCACACACCAGTCCCACTCCCACCCATCCCAAAAGCACAAAACACCAAGAAGTGCTCTTTAGTCGAACAATGGTGCACAAATTGCACCCTTAGTCGCCCTCCACACCTATTCTTCACCTAAATTACACAACACAGACAAAGTACTCCCAATTGAGATTCCTACCCTCAAAAGTTTATCTCTAGTGGACTCCATACACAAGTCTGGGCAGCTGTTATAGCTTTTTCCTTCCATAAAATTTGGAACACTTCCTCCTCATCACCAACTCCCTCTCCCACGATCTTACAGTATGCATCACTCACACTATATTTGGTTCCTTTCTTGCCTTTCCATTCCCACTGATCTTCCAACTGCTTTCTTGAACCCCATTGCTGTATTGTAAGCATTAACGTCTCTATACTCACCTTTCTCATTCAAACCAGAATCTTCTCCATCTTAAATTCTATTTCCATAAATTACCTTGCCACTCACCCATATCTTTAACTGTAAGGTCCTATTGCAAAGAATTTGCATATAATATAGGATATTCTTTTCTCAAAGATCTATCCCTTGCCCAGCAATCTACCCAAAACATAATTCTATTTCCTCTACCCAATTTCCAACTCCGGTGTTTATTAAACCACTTTCCATCGGTAGTATTCCCATGAACTTTTTTAAAATATGTTCACCATGTAAATTCTTTCATATTTGAATTATCTTTTCAATGTTTCTCTATCATTTATATTTGGATTCTATAATTTCCCTCCACAACCTCTTTTCCTTTGTACCTAACTTTCATTTCCACTTCCCAAGTAAGACATTGTTGAAAACATCATAAATTTATTGTTTTAAATATATGGTATTGTGTCAATAAAATATTATAAAATAATTTTATAAGATGAAATTTTCTTCCATTGTGCTTTTAGTTAGTTAAGTTGGTATCTATAATATTATTATTGATTTAAAGAAAAGTGAGTTTAGTTCTAATTTAATTAACTGATAAAATCTATATCTACTATACTATTTTGAATTTAGTTGATTTGAGATATCCATTATCATTGATCATCAAACATTCTGTCATCAAAGTACTTAATTTTCTAAATTAATAAATATTCTGTTAATTTACACAATGATTATTATTGTTTAAAGATATAATATTTTTATAATTAAAAAGTTTAGTTTATGTAACATTCTATTACATCATCTTAATTATCCTAATTCTCTCCTGTTATCAACTCATTTTTTTCTTATTTATACAAGTTCTTGGCGTACTTTTACCTTGCTAGTATAATTTCTATTTACTAGTATAATTTATATATTGTTTTGGGTTTAGATAAGGTTGTGTTTTTATTTTACTTGTATAATTTCTATATTATTTTTTGATTTAGATAATTGTTTAGTTACATATTAATTAAATATCACTATTATTATACTATTATAACAAGTTTGAAAAAAAGAGTTATCAACACATTATTTGTTGATTATTTCTCATTAACTATATAGGAAGATTTGATCCGTATGCATTTCGAAGTTATTCTTTGTAGTTTTTTTCACTTTTTGTTGGTTTGAAATGAAAATATAAACATAAATATGTGTTTAAAATGCTGCTATAAATACACCCTACATCTGTATATTTGGAAAGAAATTGAATTTTTTTTTTATAAAATGTAGGTTATAATTATTAACTTCTTAAAACCTTGCGAAGATGTGGAAACAAATATGCTAATAATGATTATTATTGGAAGGAAATCAATTGGAGTGTGAACAAACAGTATTGTTAAGTATGGCAAGGCCACAGGGTAAGGGCTCTGAATTCTGCACCCTCCATAAATTTAAACTGCACCCCCAAAGTGTTTATGAAAAGACCAAACTACCCCTTCTTATTATTATATGTAATCTACCTTCCCTTCTTCTCCCCACCTCTTCTTCTTCCTTGTCCGCTGCACTCACTATGAAAAAATTTCTTCTTTTGTTAGTCTAATGTAACTACATTGGTCATCATAGTTGAAGAGATAAATCTTTATGATATTTTTTTCTCACTAATTTTGTGTTTAATATGATTTTTAAATTTAAAAATACATTCTAAAATATACAATTTAAAATATATTTATTAATTTTAAAAAAATATTATTTTTTATTATTATTACCAGATATATGAGGTTGATCATCATGCAAACTAGATACAAATCCGCAACATACAATTTATGGGGGTATAATTTAAATTTACGGGGTGCAAAATGCAGAGCCCAACCCATAGTGGCTTAGAGTGGCCCACTGAGAAAAACAAGAGGAATAGATTTTACCTTTGTGTTATAGAAAAAATTTGATGGGTGATTTTAACTTTTTTTTTTCTTAAATCTAAGCAAAAATTATAAACAAATATAAAATCTAATTTAAGAGAAATTTTACTGAAAATAATCAACTTAATTATATTTTTTTTAAAAATATTAAGTGAGAGCTATTAAATACTAAAATAAGACATTATCCACAGTAAAAGAATAAAAGTTTAGGACAGGGTTTTTGAGATGTTAAATTGTCGAAATGCTATGTCCGAAAAATAATTCTTTATACACACAAAAAAAAAAGAGGATTTCATAGTGTTAATCTTTTTATTTTTTTTTTTCCTTTCCGTTTTGTGGCATGATTAACTATGCAGATTTAATAAATGGAAAAATGAGAAAGTTGGTCAGAAAACAGTGAAAGAAAAATGTAATGTAAAGTTGAGTTGGTGAGAACATTATCTCACCTTATCTTTGAATGAAGGAAGAATTAACAGTGTAATGTTGAAACTTCTCATCAATTTGAAAAACAAAATAGTATTAAATCTCAATTAAACCAAAACCCTAGGTCTACATTTCAATGTCTCTTTTAAAATATAGATATTTGGCTCCTCTATTTTAAAAAATTACAATTTCTGGTTAAATTCTCAACATCTTATACACTTGTTTTATTAATTTTTTTTATATTTCAGTTTATTAAATATTTTTTACAGTACCTTAAAAAAGTTTTTTTAGGTTTGAAATTCAATTTGAAAAAAAAATGTAAACTTGAAGAATTGATTTGACCAAAGTTTCAGGCTTTTTAAAATAAAAAAAACTCTATTTTAAATTGGAGAAATCAGAATTACAAAATAAACAATATAGGGTGACAAAAAAATGAATTTTGAATAAAAAATTTAATTGAGCTCTTTTTTTTTGTAGAAGAGGGAAATTGAATTTTAAATGTATGAATAACAATGAGATAAATAAGTGAAACGACAGAGAAGGGTGTCGTATGGCAAGAACCCTCTTTCTCTTTTGTTTGCCTCTATCGTCGTTTGTAACAATAGGTAGCAGGTGGTAGGATTCATGTAATGTAACTGTGTTATCTCCTTCACTCACTCACCTTATCCTTTCGCATCACTCTCTAACCGTTTCTTCCCAAATGGCCAACGGCGAAGACCAACCGTCGCAAGAGGCTCCGCCGGCGAATGACCCCCAAAACGCCAACTCCTCCGAGTCCGAGTCCGAGTCCGAGTCCGACTACGACTCCGACTACTCCTACGACGAGGAGGAGGATGAGTCCTTCCGCCGCGCCTTAGCCGGCGACGAGGACGACGAGGACAGCGGGGAGGCGCGTGAGGACAAGCGCAACAACCCGGAGACCAACCTCCGAGAGTTCAGCCGAGCGCTGGATAGCGCGGGGGCGAAGGAGCTGCATGACGAGTTGGACCCCTTGATTGTGGAGGAGAGAAACCCTTTCGACTTCCCCGAGGACCCCGAGAACTGGAGCGAGCATGACCTGCGTGAGCTTTGGGCGGATCCGATAAACGAAATTAGCGGCACAGGGTGGGACCCTGCTTTTGCCACCGAGGAAGAGTATGAGCACGTCAACGAAATGCTTGCGGATGGAGACGACCCTCCCATTGCGCCGTTCTATCTTCCTTTCCGCAAACATTACCCTCCAATTCCCGATAACCACTACGACATTGCCACTCCCAAGGACACTATCGAAGAGTTGGATAGGATTGAGGAGTTCCTCAGATGGGTTAGCTACGTTTTCCAAGATGGTAGCACGTATGTGTATCGTTCTGTACTGTAACACTTGCATGATTCTTTTTTATGTTCACTTCAATGTGCTACGTGTTTGTTGCTGTTGGATGGATTATGCGTTTCTTTTTCAGCTATGAAGGGACTATTTGGGATGACTATGCTCATGGGAAAGGAGTTTATGTTTCGGACGATGGATTGGTCAGGTTTGTCTTTGCTCCGTTGAGGTCTTTCTTCTAAGGGTATGTTTGTTTTTTCATTGAGTTCCGTTGAACGCGAATGTCGTGCGAGTGATGGATTCTCGTTGTAGAAAACGATAATTAAGTAGAATAACACACACTTAGTGATGATAATGCTGGTGATAAACTAAAACAACATTAGATATACAAGGAACGGTTTCAAGTAATGAACACTTAAAATGTTAAATGTGCAATGTAATTGGAAAGAAGGGAGAAATTTGTTTAGTTTTTTGTTGTTCCTTTTGTCCAATGACGCAAAGGTATTCAAATTTCAGATGTTATTGATTGAAAACGGTTTTAAATATTGGTTTGTGGCTGCAATTTCAGCGACAATGTCAACACTGTTGGAATTACTTATAGCAATTGCAGCCGCATCGGCTGATTTTTCCTGTAATTTCCCACAACAACAAGAATAGAGATGAAACCACAGCACGATATAAAAATCCTAGTTAACGTAAGCACAGGAAAGCTGACTAAAAAAATGGTTAGCTTAGGTGGTACCCTTGTTTTGTTAAATTTGTAGCATATGCTACCTGTCATGCTTCTTGTGCAAACCCCATTCATTGGCTTGAAGCACTAACATATTTGCCTTGGAAATTTGTGGGAGGTGACAATGACCGAGTTTTTGGTATTATTTAAGCGAAGACAAACTCTAAGTTCAACAAATTTCTACTGCCAACCTCAAATTGAGGAATTCAATTTTTACTCTTTAGGCTAAACTGGATCTGTTGGCCATGTTTTTAGGGTTCTATTGTCGTCTATGACTCTCTGGTAGCTAAGTATTTCAATTAGGGCTCTTCGTTTCTTGACATGTCTGTCTTCATACAACTATTTTTTTATGTCACTGATATTCTGCAATGTATTATCTTTTCATAGGTATGAAGGTGAATGGTTTCAAAATGATGTGGAGGGTCATGGTGTCCTTGAACTTGATATACCTGTCATAGAGCCTGCTCCTGGGTCCAAGTATGTATATTTCTTTGAATAGCCCCCTTACTTCTGAATGAAGTCTTAGATTGTGGCACAGTTTGAATATACATTCATTTTATTGAGAACAAACTTGGGCTGCTTTTATCCATGCCCTCAGGCTTGAAGCAAAGATGCGAGCTCAAGGAAAGATTATAGCTAGGGATTTTATGTCCCCAGAAGACAGAGAATGGCTTGAGAAGGATATTGAAGATATGTATGATCTTGCAGATGGGGAGTATGAAATCCCCTATTATGAGAATGAGGAATGGGTTAAGCAATATGGAAGGAAGCCGTAAGTTTATTGTCTATTTCTATTTAGTCTTTTCATTTTGAATCACTTTATTATCTTTAAGATAAGTGCAACTTTGCAATCCTTCTCTCTAGACATTACTTGCATTGTCTCTTTATACCTCTCCAAGAACATTATTACTAGTATTGAAAGAGGTTTATATTTTATGTCCAGGGAGAAAGGTCGATATCGTTATGCTGGTCAGTGGAAGCATGGCAGGATGCATGGATGTGGTGTATTTCAAGTCAATGAGCGTGTCATACATGTAGGTGCATGGAATAGACAAAATTTGTTTCAACTTATTAACTGTAATCAACCTCTTGCCAATTTTTATTAAACTGGGCAGAGAAAGCTGGACTCTGCACTTGGAAAATAATTGCCCATTTCCTGGAGTGTCCTACATTCCTTGTGCTTATTGAGACCGTTATTTTTTGCTCAACATACTTCAATTTTGTGTTTATGGTGTACGATCTACATTACTCGGTTGATTTTTGCCACTTAATTAATCGGGGGAATTTCAAGGTATCTCAACATAAGGGATGATGGTACTTCTCCCATCACACTTATGCCATGTAGTAGTAGACCTATTTTCTTTCCTGGTAACATAATTTGTGTGCATGCAGGGTAGATTTTATTTTGGAGAATATGTGAACGAGTTTGAGGGATGCGATGAAGAAATATCGGCGGTATGTTTTCCATTACTTTTTCATCTCTGTATAATGAGAAAATAATAATCCAAGATATGTGCCAATATCTTAATATTTCTGATATACTGTCAATTTCAGATGCATGCTGGTATAGCAGATGTTGCTGCTGCAAAGGCTCGCATGTTTATTAACAAGCCAGATGGAAGTATACTGTTTGACCTCTTTGAAAATATTGGAAAACCTTATATGCATTTTTTTTTTGTGGTGGTGGGACAGGATGGGGAGTGTCTCTAATTTTAGGTTTTGCCATTTCTTTGATTGCTAGATCCATTGATTAGTGCATGTGTTATTGACTTAGGCATAAAGTTTCATGTTCTGTTACTTTCTTCCTTTTACTTCATCACCATTTAGCATATGTTTGGTTGAGATTATTATTAGAAAACAATTTTTTATTTTTTATAACTCCTTGAAGCTGAAAAAAGTAGGCACTTTATTTATCTAAAATTATTTAAGCTAACCAAACAATTTTATTTTTTAATACCAGTTAAGATTTAGGAAAGGAACACTCATTGCCGGTGTTTTTCCTTTCAAAATTTGTGCCTTCTGCGTCATAATATAAAGATGAATGACCAATTGTAACTTCACACCACAAATATGTATGTCATTTGGTTCTCCTTTTTGCCTCTAGCCAAATGTCTCATCTAGTAAGGATGATTAAGCATGGTTGGCTCTTGGTACACTAGTCTTTCTATTTTTATTGTATGGTTGAAAAATTATATATGTGCTATTTTGGACTGGAAATATTTCCCCCCTCTTTTCCTGATTGGGGTGATGCTGATTTTATTTTGTTTACATATCATTTAATATTTTGTGTTTGCAGTGGTTAGAGAAGAGAGAGGCCCTTATACTGATCCACAGCATCCTTACTTTTATGAAGAAGAGGATGTGTGGATGGCACCAGGCTTCATTAACCAGTTTTATGAAGTGAGGCTTATTGACAATGTTTTATCCTAATTTATTGCTTATTGTCATCTTATGCAAGGAAGTTGAAACATGCGTATGATTCTATCACAGGTCCCTGATCACTGGAAATTATATGTGCATGAAGTAGATGAAGAAAGAGAAATGTGGTTGAACTCTTTTTATAGAGCTCCTCTGAGGTTACCCATGCCAGCCGAGCTTGAGCACTGGTGGTCGAAAGGTAGTTGTTCTTCCTATTTTTCTGTATGAACAAGTACGTAATTGGTATGCTTTTTATAGTCCTCTCTTGTCCGGCAATGAACATGAAAAGTTCTTAATTTATTCTTCCTTCAAATGCTTGGTCAGAGGAGAATCACGAGCTTCCTGAATTTGTTCTTATTAATAAGGAACCAGAACCTGATCCTGAAGATCCTTCAAAGCTTATATATACTGAGGATCCTTTGATCCTCCATACACCAACTGGAAATATTATCAATTATATTGAGGATGAGAAATATGGGATACGTTTATTCTGGCAGCCACATTTGAAAGAGGGTGAGGATGTAGATCCTGAAAAGGCTGTATTCCTGCCCCTTGGTTATGATGAGTTTTTTGGAGGAGAAACGGATAAAAAAAAGAAGAGCATATTGTTGCGTATTATACTTGCAATTGGAAATGCTTGCAAGCCGTGGTTTGATAAGCTGGATAAATGGACTGAAGAGCAGAAAAAAATTAAGGAAGAGGAAAAGAAAGAAATTGAGGAAGATCTTGATCTGCTGGAAGCTGAAATTGAACTAGAAGAGGCCGTTGAGGATATGGAAAGGTTATTACGCGAAAGAGAGAAAGAAGAGTTGAAGAAGGCAGAGATGGGTTTGCTGGATGAAGATGAAGAAGATGGTGATGATGATATGGCTTCTGTACCCAAACAAGATGAAGAAGCTCATGCAACGGTGGAAGAGGAAGCTCCTGCAAAGGTGGAAGAGGAAGCTCCTGCAAAGGTGGAAGAGGAAGCTCCTGCAGAGGTGGAAGAGGAAGATGATGATGAGGAAGATGATGGAGATGACGAAGACGAGGATAATAGTGCACAGTCAAGTTTCGGGTCTGTTGAGCAGGGACAGACAACAGATCCGCGGAAGGGAAAACCTGGGAAATCTCCATTTTCTACACTGTCACTTGCATTTGCTTGTAGCAGCCTCATCTCCACTGTGAGTTATTCCCAAATTTTAATTAATGCAAGTATTTGTGCATGACTGCGTCTTATATTTTGAAACCGATTCTTGTATTCAAATTATATCCTCTCTTATGTATATCCTGGTTCTACTGAATAATCAGGTAGCTGCATTATTCATCATGCAACATCAATTATAATTTTCTCCTTTTAAACATCATTAGGCAATTTTAATGGATTTATAAGACAGTTTTATGCTTCATTCTATTATTCTTTGATTGAACAATTTAACAAGTTAACTGATTATATTTTACTTATCTCTTCTCAGATACCACCCAGATATACATTTCAATGAGTTCATTTGGCATTCTTGCTTGAACGCTTTTTTTTCCCCTGGTTGTGGAAAATAAGAATATTAGAACTACCGAAGTATTGAAAAATCTGGCAACCATACTCTTGTAAATATTTCTCATAGTTTCACAGTTTTGAATAACCAGATAAAGTATGATAAAAAGGAATATGGGATAACTACACTGAGCTCCCTTTGGGATTAGTGGTAATTAATTACAGCTAGTGATGGTGTATGTGCTAATGTGGTTGCACCACCTTGCCTGGGAGCAACAATACATTTGTGCTATTGGTCATCTTAACTCTTCTCCATTTCAATGTTTAGGAGATAAAGTTGTTTGTTTTACGAGTTTGAATTGAAGACAAGCAAGTTCATGAATATTTTTCTCTCTCGGTTGGTTTATCAGGTTCCATCCAAGCTGCAACAATCATTTTCATTCTGGAACATGGGAAGATCGAAACTAGAATCAGGTCCTCTTCCGAACATTGATCGCTCCAGTAATATGAAAACAGTTTGTTCAGTCAGTTTCCGTCCTGTAATCAGCCAGAAGGGTAGCTTGAAGACTGTGGGGAAAACTCGTGGGAAAGTCAAGGCAAGAAGCTCTTTAAGGGGGAAATTTCTTGAGGTGCAGTCTCAGACTCGATCACATTTATTGGCTTCTGCAAATTCCAGAAGCAACTTACGGAGGCCAAGATCGAGTAGTGACATGTGGTTGCATGCAGCACCCGAGAGGGATTTAGACAGCATACTGTCTTTGCATTCATCTTTGTATAATTTTGAACAACGTAGAGAGACTGTTTGATGATCGTAGTCTGTCCTTTTTTCCCAAATAAGAGAGCTTTACTTGAAATACAAGTTTTGAAGGCCTTTTTGTATTGTTGCCCTTTCTGTACCAAAATGAAGCACACGTAGGATTTTTGGGAGGGAAGAGACATAAAAATTGTTCATGTATTTTATTATGTATGTTGTTTTAAATCTGAAAAGCATCCAGTGATAGAATAGTTGAATGCTGTTTGCATTTACTTTTCAATTTTCATCGAATTTCACTTTCTTACACTATTAAGATGCTGAGATCCTAGAAGCATAAAGGAGACCACGCGACAAGTTTATTGTCTATTCAAGTCCCCCGATCTTTAACCACACATGATAAACTATTCATAAGAACAAAGTTTAGATATAGTTTTTCGCGTATTTTTAATATTGTTTTCTAATTAGAACTAAACTTTAATTTAGATAACTTTCTTTTTATTTTAAATGTATATTTGACTAGGTGGATTGTCAGATAAAATTTTGTTTCTTATTACAGAGAAAACTATTAAAAACAAGTAAAAGATTCTATTTAAAAATATCCGATTCACTCTGTTGCCACTTGCCAGTTACATCTGGTACAGAATTGTAGTTTTAGCCAATTAAAATTGGCTTTGGGAAAAAGTTTTCCAAGTACATTATGATCATTGACGATGGGTTCATTTCGTAGTGTCGTTCTCACTGTATTAAGTAATCTAATGGTTGCATGGTCCTCTTAATATAAGTCATTTTAATCTTTTTAAGAAAAGCGAGATAAAGTTTTGACTGCTCCTTCCTACACCTTCATAAAGAAAGTAAAAATATCATTTTATTCTCTTCATTTTATTTATCTTTTAAATTATTTTTTTTTTCTATTTTTAAAAGTAATGAAACTTGGTACTTCTATTAATCATATAAAACTCTCAATTTTAGAGTGGTAGAGGTTTATGATGACTTTGTAGTATAAAATAGTTTTAAAATACTAAAAAGTTACAAGTTTAATGGAAATTTGATGAAATCTGTATAATGTGATATTAGGGGTCTATTTATGCCTTCAATAACTATTCCAACTGATTTAAGTTTCTAAATTTTGTTATGAATAATTATTCCTACTGATTAATTTAATAAACGAAGTTATTTAACATAAATTAAATTAAATAAATTTGAAATTTTGTGTTTAAATACTTTTCACCTCAACTGAAATAGAAAAATGAAATAAATATTAACAGTAACATCTGAACCAGAATTCAACTGGTAGCAGCCAACTATACAAGATAACTTTACACAGATATATAAAAAAATATATTTTATTTTAAAAATATTTTTTTAAGTTTAAACAAACATATTCGCAACACACGAATCAGAATCATTTCTGTGACCACGTTTTGACCTTTAGTCACATATGACAACAATTACAATGAGTTGTCCCATTTCTTTCACGTGTTCTTTTTTTGTCTTGCAGTGGCTTTTTTTTTTCTGATGTGGTTGATTAAGCACCATTACTTACTATAAATTGAAGTTAATCATTGCCCAATATAAATTTATGAAAGGGAAATTGGCAAAATTATTATACTCAATTTCTTGGTCACACCTGTGGTGTGAAAATGTCTGTGTTGAATGGATAAAGCCAAAATATTTATAAATTTATTAAAAATATTAATTTATTTATTTTTGTGTAAATTTGTTTATGATACATTTTCTAGAACCAATAGTTTTACCTTGAAGTATAAACATTTCGTAAGTAATCTGATATTGAGGAATACAATAGTTTTAGCAAACATTTTTAAAATAGACTTTGATATTCTATTAAAAAATAAATTTATAAAATAATTTTGTTTTATTTATAGACTATAAATTAATTTAATCTTTGGTTAACGTAGAATCAGTATTGTAAACCATCATCACAAGAAGATTCAGTATTAAAATATATGAAAATGTTAAAAAGATTAAAAAAGAACCATAGTAACAAATTGGTGAATAAAAGAAGAATTAATGGAAAAAAAAAATCTTTTAAAGAGGAAATGTAATAACAAAAACTGGACAAAAAAGGTACAAGTTATAAAAATAAATAAATTTCAAGGAAAAGTGAACTAACAGCAAAATATGGAAATATAATTTAAAAAAAAAGAAAATAGTTAACTTTCTTAAGTTTTATTCCATTAATAAATAGATCCTAAACTTTAATTTTATTAGAATAGATTATCAATTTTTATTCCTTTTATGAATATATATATATATATATATATATATATATATATATATTTTTTTTTTTTTTTTTTAATTGATCCTTAAATTGTACTATTTTGTAAACAAACACTTAAAATTTTAATTTTATTCTAATTAATTATTGAAAATTATATTTTTTGTAATTAGTGTTTTTCTAACATATTTAAGTAAATTAATCTATATTAAAATGTGAATAGTTCATTAATATTTCTCTTCTTTTATAATCATTAAAATATAATAGAAATAAGATTTTAGAATTAATTAAGATGAAATTGAATCTAGGGGGTGGTTATCTTGAAGAGGAGATAAAGCTTAAGGAACAACTAAACTTTAAGATATTTATTTATAGAGAATATAAAGTTTAAGTATCCATGAAAATATATTAGAATTTAGGGGGTGTGCTTATAAAAATTGAAGATCACAAAAATATTATCAAAATTTAGAACAAATGCTTTTGCAAACCTCAAATCCTCCTTCCTCATTTTGGCCATTTTTTCTTTGAAATTTAAAAGCATGGGTAAAGTACGTATAAATAATATTATTGCAAGCTAGTTTTTAATTATCAGAGTGGCGCAGCGGAAGCGTGGTGGGCCCATAACCCACAGGTCCCAGGATCGAAACCTGGCTCTGATATTGAGTGGCTTCCGTTTGTCTTTTTCAGTTTTTTTTAATTTAATTTAAACATAAATAAACTATTATTTTTTAATTATATTTCAATTTTCAATAAATTTTAATAAGTTTTGTTCCTCGATAAATTATTTTGAGTGGCTTCCGTTTATTTTTTTCAGTTTTTTTTTTTAAATTTAATTTAAACATAAATAAACTATTATTTTTTAATTATATTTCAATTTTCAATAAATTTTTAATAAGTTTTGTTCCTCACTAAATTATTCTTTCAAAACATAGTAGTTAACAATTGAAGAATAATATGTTTTCAGATAGTTCGAAACATAGAAGAAGAAAATTTTTGTATTTTAATAAAGATTACTAGTCTAAAAACAAATTACCGCAAACCTTCTGACTAATTTGATATTTAACTTTTACAAGATAAAGCATAGAAAATTTGTGTGGTTGATGGTACGAATTTTTATAATAGATCCAATAAGGTGTATTATTGGCAACGTGAGAACTCAAACATGAATCTACTTTTAAAACAGAGTAAATTATTTATTTGATACTCACTTTATTCATCTAATTTAATTCAGTTTATTTTTAAATAAAAAATTTAATTATTCTGTTAAGTATCAATGTATAATTTCAGTGACTCTAGTTTATAAAAAAATTATAAATTAGTATTTTTATATATAGATTTTAAATTAAGAAAATTAATAGATATAATTTTGGAATGGTGAGTATATTTTGAAGGTTTTTTCACCTTCGTTGATAACCCATATAGTTAATGAAATTCACACAATATGGATCAAACAATGACTCTCAATTTTAAATTATTATAAAATGTAGAATCAAAATTTGCATATTCTACATGCACTAAAAGATTAATTAAAATATTAAATTAACTTAGAGTTAACATGTTAGTTTCTACAAGGAAGGAATGATTTCGTTTTAGTACGAATAATTATTTTTAGTATAAAACGGTTGCTAATTTTGTGTTAATCGTATTGTTAATTGTTTGTATTACATTTAATAACAGTAATGTCATCATTTACCTCAGATATAAACATCTTCAGTTTAGCAAATGATAACATCATTAAAATGTTATTAATGGAGACCCATAAATGAAATTAAAATTCAAAATACATTCAAATATTTATTCAATTGTGATTTCATTAAGAGTGAAGCCAGCTTAGGAGATTCATGACTGAAAGTTCATCTTGGTGTGTCCAAAGATCTCAATAGCTTATAATTGGACATAAACACTCTATTTTCTATTAACATTTGGATAATCAAATAGTGACTTCAAATTCTAATTTTTTAAAATTTTTTACTTTCACGAAATGAGGTAGGATCTTCTAGTTTAATTTCTAATAAGTATTTTTTTTTTCTCTTTCTTACTATTTTTTTCCTCTTAATTCCTCCAATTTTTTTTTTCTTTGATTAATTGTCTATGTTGATCTTTTGTTTCTTAGACCATTGTAAAGTATCTCTCATTTTAAGGAGACATTGAATTTATTGTCTCTAAGGCTTTAATATTGTTTTTTTTAATATATATACTTTCAACTACAAAACTGACTTTGAGAAATAGTTAATGTCAACCTAAATAATTATGATTAATGTCAACTTAAAACAATATTAAATGATATCAATATATAAAAAAATTTGTCAATATTAATTGACAAAAATCTTAATAAATTTTTAGAGAAAAATAACATAAATTAAAATTGATTAGAAAATTAAAATTAATATTAGTACTTTTAAATTATTCACAATCATTTAATATATAAATAATTATTTACATCTTATGATAATTGAAATACTTTGTCTAAACAAAATCAAATTCAATAAATTTAAACTATCAATTACCTTATGTATAAGCTTTAGATATTTGAAAGATTTAAAAATTGGAATTAAACTATTTTTTAAGTTCGAAACTAAATTAATTTTTGAGCAAAAATTCTTAAAAAAGAGTAATTCATACACAAACAACCCCTAACTTACCCCGTTCCCTCCACCTCACCGCCAGATCTCAGTTCTGTTTCGCTCAAAAGAGAAACCATGGCGGTCATGGCGGTTCACCAATTCGCGCAATGCATCACTTGCCACGCCTGGAGCGCCGATCAATCTAGTAATTATCCTCTCTCTCTCTCTCTCTCTCTCTCTCGCTATTTCGATTCTTAATTTTTTCGGTTTCGATTCAGACAAAATTTTCTGTTTCGAGGGAGAACGAAGTACGCCTTTTGCTTTTTCTTTTACTAATTTTAGGAAATTCGATTCGGCGGTGGTTTGAATTTGATATGTTCTGTTCGTCGATGGGATGTGGAGTTTTCTGATTTTGTAGATGCGATTTTGATTGGATCTGATATTTTATTTTCTTTTGAGCTTTTCATTTGAAATCGAACGGAGGCTGTGGTTAGTGGAAACTGGAAACCTTCTGCACGAATATTGTTTGATGGCGAAGCTGATAATCACTACGTGTCGAGTGTTGATGTTTTCTTTTACTTTAATTAGGAAGCGTTTGGTTCCTGAAACTTGGAAAATTGTTGATTTTAGTGTGTTTAATTGCATAGGGAAGTTGTGTAGCTTGTTTGATCGTTTTGATGATCAGTTTGAGTAATTTCGTTTATGATTTGAATTTATTAGTTTTGCACAAGCTCGTGTGCTTTGTGACGGTGGGAGAATGTTTTTGTTTAAGAAGGGAAATACACTTGGTTATATTGTTGTAAACCTCAGTCATGGATGTATAGAAAACTTCAGCGAGAGGTACTAAGTTGTGGACCCAAAGGAGAGCGTAGGATGTTTGAAGAACTTGAGCGAGAGGTACTAGAAGTTGTAGTGCGCAATGTGGAGGTGGGAGGGGAGGAGTTTGGAGGCTGAGCAATAAGTTTTGTTCACTTTGTTTGGATGTTTGAAATCTTCCAAATTGGTGTGACCTAAATGTTATAGGTGGCATTAATTGTCCACTTGCAGAGGTCAAGTGGGTGAAGTCACATAATAGTTGGGCTTAGACTAATATGCTCTTATGTAGAATGAGTTACCCCCTAACTATTAGTTATAGTTTTGGGCTAGTGATAAACTCTTAATCCAATAATTGGTATTAGAATTTAATCTAATAATTGGTATTAGAGTCTAGGTTACGGGTATAATTTTTAGTAGAACAATTGTTTACGGGAGATTGTTGCTATTTGCACAATTGTCTTGTGGTGTAGGCGAGATGGACCGAATTACGATTGAGAAGTTTGATTCTTAGTGGGACAATTGCTCAGGAAGTGAATTGTTGTAGGTGACATCAATTGTCACATGATAGAAGTTAGGTGTACCAAATCACAATTGAATCGTAATATGTGGGCTGTTACGTCAATTATAAGTTTTAAGCTAGTGGTAAGCACTCAATATGATACTATGGGGGTTTGGAGCTCTTTAACATTATGTGTTGCATTGAAATGTGCAACTAAAATTGCTGCTATTCTTAATGCTATTTTGCACATGTATGGTAAAGCCCCATTCTCGGTCCAATCCTATTATTTCGATATTTTTATTCTTAGAGAGAGTTTTAGGTTAACTTAATCTCGCTAAAAAAATTTGTAAGAGAGGATTGCATCCCACTTATATACTTTATTTAGTCATACCGCTAGTTGATATTAGATTTTCAACATACTTCTCTTGTGTCGAGGATTGGACATTTTGATTGTGAGATTAGATAATAATGGATGGTCCAATAATTGTCTAATAGCGGTTAAAATATTAAAGTTAACAACAATTGCTAAAATAAGCTCTAAGACCATCTTAGAAATAGTTTAAGTCTAACACAACTTTACAAAATTAACTTGTAACTTGAAGCTTGCAGGCAACTGATATATTCAATTTTAGTCATAACACTAGTCGATGTGAAGTCTTCAATATTTATCATTTTTGAGTTGGCTTTAGAATATGGAAAACCCTCCTTTGTTCCTATACAGTCATTTCTTTTTGACAACCTACGCTTGTCTCATCTACCCTCTAGCTCAAGTCCACAAATTGCTGGCAGTACTTATGGTCATTCCCAGCATTTACTAGTATTTCTGGTCACCAAGTCTTGTGTTTTCTCAATCATGCATTTCCTATGCCCATCCGCTCATTCTCTGCTGACCCAATCACATTTTGTCACGCAACCCCCACTGTCCTATTCTTTTTGACCGTGATGTATTAAATATGAATGGCTTTGATTTTGAATATCTTTTTTTATTACTATTTGGTAAGGGGTATAACTGACATTACCTTATCTACTATCCGTTTATAGCGCCTTTTGCTGTTGGCCTTTCTGTGTTATAATCCAAGATTGACAGCTATGCTCATGAAGTGTGTAATCAAAATATGTTTGAACTTGGAAGTTTGATCTCAATTAGAAAAATTATAGTGTGAATATTTTCTGATATTAAGTTGCCTGTTACGTGCATTAATATTAGGAAATTTATTTTAAGTTGTTGTTTTGGACCAAATTGGTGATTTTATCTCAAGACATAATAGTTATAAAGGTCATCAAACGGTGGAAATAATTTAAGATGCTTCAACATTTTCTTTTCTCATGCAAATATAATCTCCCACAGTTTTACTCTTTCTTTAATATGATATGCAAACATTTAACATTTCATATATCATATTATATTCTAAGATTAAGAGTACAGTGTATGGGGCTTACGATAATAAATCTAGTTTTTATTGTCTTTAACGCATATTATTACTGCTTTTGTTGATTCTTCAAGTATTATAATATGTTTATCTCCTTCTGTAGTGGTCGCTTTATGTCCAAACAGTAATGAAGTGCACATCTATAGGTTGGCTGAAGAGAAATGGGAAAAGGTGTATGTTCTTCAAAAGGTAGTATGCTAATATTCCTCCTTTTTTCAATTAAAATAACGTTATCAATTGTGTACTCTTGCTTCTGGATTTGATCACAGTAGAAGATATGTAAAACTGATCTTTTTGATGCTTAGTGATTAAAAAGTTAAGCTCGATTGTCAGAAATGATTGGACTGGCAGTAAGAATGAATGCAATTTTCAAGCAATGAGTTGTACTATATTTTTAGTGTATATCATTTGTTCTATGAACTACTATATGTGTCTCTAGTAGCATTTCATTCTTTGTCCATGAAGTCAACTGTGATGCTAATAATATAATGATTGATTGTCTTTTTCTAATCCAATTCTGTTTATAATGAATTAACTAATTTGGTTGGAGATTTAGTGAATAGTTTCATTTCTTGGCCTTTTTTCTCAGCACGACCAAGTAATTTCTGGGATAGACTGGAGTGCAAGATCAAATAGAATAGTTACTGCATCCCATGATCGGAATTCGTGAGTGCCCTTGTGATTTAGAACATTAGACCTGTCACGCTAGGTCTTGATGACTTTTTAGCATTGCAGTTTTTCTATATACACAATACACAATAACAAGTTTAGATGCTAACCATGTGTTCTTTGTAGATATGTCTGGAACCTTGAAGAATCGGAATGGGTGCCAACTCTTGTTATCCTTAGACTAAACCGTGCTGCTCTTTGTGTTCAATGGAGTCCAAAAGGTATTAAACATGTTGCCATGGTTCATTTCTCTATGCTTCTCATCTTAAGTAGAGATATGTTTATATATTCGTCAAACTTCGTGCAGGGATAATAATTACTCTGAAAGTTATGAGTTGTCGGCCTTCTAGAGTTAGATAAGGAAAATTTTGTTTCCAAGTCATCCCAGAATTTAAAATAATTGTGTAGGAGTGAAAACTTTGCTTCCTTCACCACCCTTTGCATGATTAGCTTGCAGTTATTGGAATATGTAATTACTAAGAGGCTATCATAAGCCAACTTTAGTTATGCCCTTGTCATGCATGTCTGGTGCGATTTATATTCAATCAAATTTTTATCCGCCCAAGTCTTGGGTATAATGTTAATATTCGAGGTTTGATCATCCAAGGTGCCACTTTGTTCTTCCTTACATAGGTGCTTTCACCTTCTTTGTAACATCCTTTCTTTGTGGTTTTCCTAGAATAATTGTCTAAACCTTTTGTTAACTATTTTGTAAATTGTTGTTGTTAAAAGTTATGTTATGGTTATGATGCATTTCCAAATTTTGTTTTGGCAGAAAACAAATTTGCAGTGGGGAGTGGAGCCAAAACTGTTTGTGTATGCTACTATGAGCAGGAGAACAACTGGTTTGTCTTGGTTTCCTTGCACTTTATTTCCCTGGTTCTTTAGCATCTTGGCTACAATGAAAAGGAAATGTATTTAACATGGTTATTTTTATCATTTTCGGTGGTTTTAACCTTGTTAAATGCGTTAGGTGCAGTTTGACTTCCCCCTAGTAACACCACCATGACTAATAGGTTATTATTTGTATAGAGAAGTGGAAGCTCAAAAACAGCTGTAAAGAGAAATTTGTAAATGTGAAATAGGTGGCATGTATGGTTAAAGGGGAAATTGAAACTTTCACGATAAATTTATGATTTTCCACTTCTAAAATATTTCACCGTGTCTATCATCACTAATGTAGTGAGACCCGCAAAAAAAAAACTATTTTTTGAATTTGACACTTTAACATTGTCTAACATGTGTTGTATAGATGTTGTACGTGTGTTAGAGTCAGACATGGGCACAGCATTGAATTGAAGAGCTATGTCTGTGCTTCATAGATTGACTTGGTTTGGTCATGTCCTTAACTTGTTCATAAATCTTGCCTTTGATATTTAATAATTCAAATTGATGGGGTACGCTACTTTCTAGTTAATTTGGGGTTTAAGTTGATGTTTGTTAGAATTGTTATTGTAATGAATTTTCCATTTGTAACTTGATATTATTTTAGCAATTAGCATGTGAAAATTTTCTTATTATGTGACAGACCCACGAGTTCACTCGTGAGTGGGTTGAGTTTGGATTTGGTTGGAGGAAAATAGTATTTCCCAAACCTTAATTTGGCTCATCCAATCCACTGCTTTCATTAGGAAGTTGGGTTAAAAAACCCGGCACTTCCTGTGGACACATAGTTGAGATAATTGGAACATCAGATTTCAGAATAGTTCATGGATCTTTCATTTCTTTTCATTGTTTATTTCTTCATTTTATATTTGTATCTAATTTGCAGGTGGGTCAGCAAACTTATCAGGAAAAGACATGATTCTTCAGTAACGAGTGTTTCTTGGCATCCAGATAATGTTAGTCTGCCTTTCTGATGTACATGCATGCACACACACACATATATATATATATATATATATATATATATATATATATACTATATATGTAGATAAATTGATATTCCAAGTGTGTTTTTTATTTTATTTTATAGTAGTTATTGAAAGCCTTTTTTATATACCAAGTCAGCTCTAAGTTAGCTTGCACTTGTGTGGCTAGCTAAAACATTCTCTAGGCTTTTTTTTTTCATATGGCTATATTTGTTGATTGCTATTATGATTATATGTAATAATATAATTTAAATATATGATATCTATTTATCTCCCGTATTCTAAATTTCTTTTTCCTCAACTGTTTTACCGAGATAACGTCTTGGCCTGTTAAATTATTAGTTTCAGGATAAAATTTTAGATAATTGTGTTTTCTGTATAACATTTATATTTGTGTTCTGAAATATATTTTTTATATGATGTAAAAAAACCCTATGCACAACATCTTTGTTTTTCTTTGAACTGCAGATTTTTCTTGCGACAACATCTACAGACGGGAAATGCCGAGTATTCTCCACTTTTATTAAAGGCGTTGATGCAAAGTATGATAAAAGGATCTTTGACTGGGTTGAATTTTTCTGTTTATGTTTTTATATCATTCAAGTTTAAATGTTGAATTGGCACAGGGATTCAAAAAAGGGTACTTCATCAGATTCAAAATTTGGAGAGGTTCAAGTTTAACTCTTATTCCACATGTGAATATTTTATATTTATGATCAGCTTAATGTAAAATAAGTTTGCATACATGTTGCAATAAATACATTGCTGGTGAAGCCTGTTAAATATCCTATGGATATATTATTTACCTGTTGTTGATTGTAAAGTTGAAATGGTATTATTTTAAAAGAAGACTTTGTAAAGGTTTGATGTCTTGGGTTATATATTTTAGCATCTGATCGGTGACTGAATGCAGCTGAAAGAATTAATTTGTATAAGATTATAATAATGAACTGAATATCTAATTAGTTTTCTTTTTAACATTTTTTCTTCTATAGCCTGGAAAACAGAAGAACATTTTACATATGAAATAAAGAAACATGTTGGCCACGTGTATCTTCTGCTAATACTGTTTTTGTTGTCCAACAGCTGATTGTGCAGCTTGATCTCTCGTCATCTTGGACATTTGGAGTCAAGTGGTCACCAAGTGGCAATACTCTAGCATATGTAGGTGAGGAAATTCTTTCCTCTGGTTGGTTACCCTCTGCTAGCTTAAGATTATGGCTGCAAGTTAGATGCTTCTGCTGAGGTTGAGTTATCATCTTTAATATTTTGTCCTACAGGTCATAATTCTATGATATATTTTGTTGATGATGTTGGTCCTTCTCCTTTGGCCCAAAATGTTGTGTTCCGTGATTTGCCCCTCCGTGATGTGGGTCAGCATCCACCCTTTCTGTCTATTTTTAGTTTCCCATTGTCTCTTTTGCATATTTACTGATATTTTTTTGAAACTGGTGGATCATTGTATGACATGTATTCAGGTACTATTTGTTTCTGAGAGAAAAGTGATAGGTGTAGGATTTGATTGCAACCCAATGGTTTTTGCGGCGGATGAAAGGGGAATTTGGTACGTGTAAATTCAGATATTTGTGTTTTTAAGATTTTCCTTATCAACGTGACTTTGGCCAATTTGTATGCAATATTTCTATTTTCTAATAGAGCTAGAACTATTGTGTTTCTTCATCTCTACATTATGATGCTTTTAATTATCTTTCTAGGTGGAAGAAAAGTTTTTGTTGTGGTTCCTCATTTATTCTTTCGAATCTTTGGATGTGTTTTTTTTTATTCTATAGGAGTTTTGTCAGATATCTGGGAGAACGGAAAGTAGTATCTTCTGGATCAAGATATGGCTCACAGGTAACTGAATTTCTTGCAAAAGATTATTCAGTATTCAGCTATGAGAAACATGAATCTCCTGCTGGAAATTAATTTCGTTAATAGTAATGGCGAACTTGAAAATACTGATGGAGTTTTGGCATGGCTAATAGAGAGAATTCCTGGTCCTCCTAAGTTCGTAACACATTTAGATTTTGTCAAACTGGAAAGATCCAAGAGAAATGTTGGCAAAAAATAATGCTGTCAGCTTGAGGGGATCATAACTTCTATTTTGATGTCTAATGAAGATACTCTCATCGTGCCAGCATTTAGCTGAACCCCGCAAATTAATAAAAGAAAAGTTGTTGCTTTTTACCTACCAAGGAACATGAATAAGAATCTCTAGTTGACATATTTTAATGAAAATGAAATTTTATTTTAGAGAAAATGGGAAACTACAATTAGCAGAGGATGTATATATCCTTTAGGACGGGTTAACCTAATGCTAAAATCACAATATTAGAATGTTGTTATAGTGGATTGTAAAACAAGATAGCTGTGAAAGGTTAGTCTTTTAAAAGAAAAAACACTGGTTATAAAGAACTTGTCCAATATAAAACGAACTGATCCATCGTTGAGTAAAGCACCCCTACACCTGCCTACCTCAATGTGATATACTTTTTGCATTGGTGCCACCACTGCACGTGTCCAACCACCTTAACTGGTTTTTGTCATGTACTCCTCTTATTGATGCATCAACTCTAACTCTTTAATATTTTACTGGAACAAAAAAATTAGTGAGGAACATAATTTACACATTAGTTTATCGAGAGGCAAAAAATGTAATTAAGTATTTTCCTTATTATGTAAACCTCATTGTAATGTGAACTTTGACAGCTGAATCAAGCTTAAGATAGGTTGGCACAAGGCATAAGTTGTAGGCTTGTAGATATTTTGTTTATTCTTGTGGTATTTCTATATATGTTATTAACTGGAGTTTTACTATTTCCTTCATTTGTCAAACTATGTCTTTTAATCAGTTCTCTGAAGCATTTGGTAAGTTTTATGGCCAATCAAAGCTTGGAGTGAACAACGATGCAGTTGAAACTTCAAGAACTCGTGGAACTGTTCATGAGAACTGTATAAAGTATGTGTCTCCTTCATGATCCGTAGTTTTTCCAAATGTGATTGGTTGTTACATATTTTCTTTGTAAAATGCTAGTTTTTCAATTCTACAATATTGTAGCGGTTTCTATTGTTTTGTTAAATTTTTATGCCTGTCCTACCTGCAACACAATGACAGTGGGATTCAGGCAACTTAGTTAATATCAAATGCTAACGACTGGGTTGATTTTTGGGCTCTGTAGTTGTATTATGCCTCTTGGGGGGGATCATGAGACAATGATAAGGCGTTTCAGCACGTCAGGTTAGTGGAGAATGATGGTCATATGAGTTTTTGTTATTTTTTGTGCTGATAATGTTAGTCTCGAAAAGGCTGCTTTTGCTAATCCCTACACGCATTGAATATACAGGATTGGATGGAAGAATTGTTGTATGGGATTTGGAAAATGAGCAAGACCTGTTGGAATGATAAGCTCCTCAGTAAATTGTCACATCTTCATGGTAAAGAATATGAAGTTGATTGTTGCATGAAGCTTTATACCTTGTAAATTAATTTGGGTATGAGGGATTGAAGTGATCTCTGATATTATAATCAAGACTTAAAAGTGTCAGATATATCAGCCCCTACAATATGTTTATAAACTCTATCTCGATGTTAACGTATTCTCTTATTCAATATTTTGGCTGTTGTTTTCCATGCAATTACTCTCGGGAAAAGATATATAACCAGTAATATTGTTGCAAAGGAATATCAGCTTCATCGTTTTTTTTCCTTTGCTCTATACATGATAGATATTTTCATTTGGTCCATCTTATTTAGAGAGGCTAAGGTTTAATTATCGTAAAACTTTTATTTCTCATAAATCCTTATGTAAAATGGAAGTTTGTCCGTAAAGTATAATTTTCAATTTACGTTTTTTTCCTTTTAAATATAACAATTTCTTCATTTGACTTTTTTGTCTTTTCTAAGTTAGTATTAATGACTTTTTATTTTGGTCTTTGTAAAAGTTTTTGTCATTTTTAGACTGACTTTTTTTAGTTTTAGTTTTGTCAATAACTGTAGTCAGTTTAGTAATGACACAATTAACAAGATAAAGAATATTAATTAAAATAATTAAGACAATGAAGAATATTTGAAATTAATATAATTATATTATTTTCAACCTCATTTGTTACTTATGTTTTGTATTCTTAATAGAGTATGCAAATTTGTCAATTTTAAATTCACAATGTTTATGCAAAGTAGCAGACTTGAATGTAAACTAAATTGACTAAATGAAAAAACGCTTAAACATATCATTAATATTAACCCTTAATGCAGATTTTATGTAATTATGTTATTTAAAGGCAAATATTAAATGCTATTAAAAGAATCATGCATATAACCATAAGTAGTGACAGCAAGTTTAAAAAAAATCATGATAAAAGCAAAAGATCAAAAGTAAGCATGATAGCAGTAAAAGATCAAAAGTGCTTGGATTTGCTTTTGAGTTAGAAGAAAGAACTTCTTCTCTTGTTCTTGAGTTATAAAAGCTTTTTTTTTAAATTACTTTTCAACTCAAGGTAGATCATTATCTCTTATTTTGTGTTTGGATGGTTGAGACCTGAATGATTTAAGACTTTATATACAATCTGTAGATGATCTATGATTCACAATTTAATGATCAGGAGATCATATAAGGAATTAATGTTTTAATTGTAACAAAAATAATGAATGATTTATTTGCATTTTGAATGTTCTAATAATATTTTATAAAAATGCAGTACATAATAGATCCTATTAGTGTTTATCATATGTGTTCATGATAAATAATTTGATAAGAACTGTTAACTGTATAATAGAATTTAAATTGAATGTTTTATTTGTCATTTGAATAATTAAATAGTATTTTGTACAATTACATTATGTAATGAAATGTTTTGCGATTTGCAAGTTTTGTGAAACAAAATAATATTTACAGTGTTTCTTTATAAAATAAAAGTATCTTTATTATTACTTTCAGAATTATCTTGCTTATCGAGATTTTATCAGCTTAGATATATTGCAAATATTTTTAAATAAAAAATAATTAAATAATTAAAAATTAAGTATTCTATTTTTAGCATTTTGCATGAAAATACTTTTTTAATTTATTTTTATTAACTCGTACTGCAAATGTTTTTAAATTAATTTATTAAATAAATTCAAAACAAAAATAAATTGAAAGATTGTAAATGTAACCTTAATTTAAACCAATTTAAGTTATTTAAATGATGTTGCTAAAAATAGAAGTTAGAAAAAGTTGTGAAATGAAGGGCGTTTATGAGACATCTTTTTTAAATGATGGCATTGTGCAACAACATATAATAATAATGCTTCACCATGTAATGTCACATATTGAATATTAAAATAAAACTTGATAGAAGGTTGCTGTTGTCAGAAATGTAGAAACTATAATAGTCAACCAAAAAGACCATGTGTTTATATGTGCCTATCATATTGCTTAATAATTTTAAAATAATTAACTGACCCTTAATTATGTGTCTAATTTACCAGTAGCAAACAATGTTGCAAGTATTAGAAGAGGAATTACTCATAAGATGCTAGATATTTTATTTTTTATTTTCCAATACTGTAAATTTATATATTGTTTAACGTTCTAATAGTCTATACTATATATTATATAGAATAACGTTATTTATTATTGTGTATGGAGTGATATAACTAGATGAGACGTTATATTTATCAAATTGTGTAATATATATCTTTAAAATTATTAAGAAAAAACACAAGGAATTGTATTCCTTTACTCTCACAAAATAAATTAAAAAACATTTATAATTGACCGAATTAAAGATTTAGCATTTAAGTACTTTTAGCCTGCCAAAAAGTTATTAAACTTTATAATGCCTTCTTTCAACTAGCTAAAACAGCCACAAAGTTAAGTTTTATACCATTTTACATATAAAAATCACAAAATTTTAAATTATAAAAAATTGAAATTTTGATTTCAAAATCAAGATCATTTTATTCTGAAGATAATTTTTTCCCTTACAAAGAACAAAAATTCTCAAGTGATGTTTTTCCATTTTGTTTATTGCATTATTTGTTGCTTAATGAGATTTATCAAGACTAAGTCTTCCAAGAAGATTGTTTATAATAGGACTTCGCAAGGTACCGTGATGTAAGTCTTGTATATTAAGGTATTGTACTCCTTTTCTCCTTATAAGTTAATTATTATTTTTAAGAATACAAATACCCTCTAAATAAACGAATAAAAAATCTATGCCTTAAATTTCGATGTACCAACTACTACTACATTTCAAATTACACACATTTTTTTATGAAAAAATTTATTTAACATTATTGTTTTATTTCTATTTGACACCTTATTTCAATACTGTTAAATATCACGACCTTATTTGTGATTTAAAAGGGTTCACGACCCTACCCTTGTCCGTATCCGTCGTCAAGGAAGCTTCCTAATATTCGCGTTCTTTTAGTTGCAGCGGTAACTAATTTTTTCAACCGAAATTTCATTCTCTTTTATCCTTTGAACTTCAAAATATACACTCCACACATTACTCCCACCACGTGTCGCTTAAACATTGGTTATCCCATTCTCATATCTCAAACCATGGCTTTCCGCAAAACACTTCAAGAAAACCTCCTTAACACGCTACACCCAGTGAACTCTTTATTATAAAAAGCCCTTATATTCCGTTTGCTTGAAGTATAAATTGGCATCAAAGAAACTCAACCTCACTCTTCAAATCCCTAGTTTCAATCTCCCTTGTTTGGCTCATTGTTACACCTTTCTCGTTATGATAGCTCCCGGTCGGCGTCCACCGCCGATTGAGGTTAACAAAAAGCCCAAAAATCACAGCGTAGCGCGGCGCAGCCAAACGCGGTGGCAACCATGACGAGCATGTGAAATTCCTACTCTGCCCTTCATTTCTCTGTATATTTTATTTTACTTTTATTTTTTCCCCTGGGCTGCTATCCGGTGAGGTTAGTTCCATGCCAACCTCCAAGAGCAGCCGCAACGGCCAGTCTGAGAGTCACCGGCGGGGAAGGTCATCCTCGTTCCACGGCCAGGCCGCCGGGTCAGTCGCTCCGCTCCGCCGTCCGAAAACAGTTCCAGACCTCCTATCCCTTAGAAGCCACCCCGGATCGCCGCCGGATTGTCCGCCGAGACAGCCGCCGAAGATGCTGCTGAAGGTAGCCGTGCTGAGAAGCCTATCGCCCGTGCAGGTGCTGATGACGCCGGATTCCACCGTCGGCGACCTGATAGCCGCGGCGCTGCGACAGTACGTGAAGGAAAGTCGCCGCCCGATCTTGCCGGCCAACACAGCCTCCGATTTCGACCTTCATTATTCACAGTTTAGTCTAGAAAGTAGGTCTCGACAATCTCATACAGAAAAAATTACATGCAATTTTTCAAAATAATTTGATGTTTCATTTACGCTAATTATTGAAATGAAATTTTAATCCTAGATCAAAATTATTGTTAGAAACTAATTCATCTTTGATTTGATGATTCTGTGTTGTTTCAGGTTTGGATAGGAAGGAGAATCTGATGGAACTTGGATCTAGGAACTTCTTTCTGTGTCCGCGAAAGCCTTGCACGAACTTGGAAGGTAGCGTAACGACGCCGTTTGCGTCCTGTGCCAAAGAAGCGGAAAATTTGAGGGAAAGGTGTGGTGGTGGCGGCTTTGCTTGGTTCAAACTCATGCAATTCATGATGTGATTGGTTGGGTAGTTATTGTTTCTTTGTTTGGATTGATTTTTATTTTGTTCAGACTATCGGGGCCGTTAATTGTAAGAAAACCCAAATTGTAAAATTTATGTATGATTTTTCAACCCATGGAACGATAAAGTTTGTAATTGTAAAAATTCTATGCATAAAAACTTTGTACCTGACATTGTACTAAAGTTAAATTTTTATTATAATTTTTATTTTGTAAATAATTAATCACGACACCAATTTTATCCCTATTTTCTTGATTAAAAGTTGTATTGTTTTCAATTATTAAAATATAAAAACTATGCACTGTTGCCAATATTTTACGAAACTTGAGCATTAAGCACGCCACTTGAAGTAGAATAGTTAGCCTACTTTTAAGTTTCGCATTAGAATAGTTAGTGGTGTACACCACGATACAACAATTTAAGCAATTTTAATTTGTGTTTTATTTTTTAATAAATATTTGCATATCTAAACAACTTACAATTTAATAATAATAATTTATATTTATCAAATCATAATTTATTAATAATATATAACAACTCATAATTTAATAATAATATATAACAACGTAAAATGAAAAAAAGAATGTAAATATAAAAATACTTTCAAAACTTTATTTTATTTTTTTAAGTTTCAATTGTAACTTAAAACCGTTTTATAGTTTTAGAAACCAAATATATCATTCCGACATTTTATTTTTCCACAATCTACTCCGAGTATACGCCCAACTATTATATTTAAAAAATAAGATTAATCATCTGATAATGTTTCTATCTCAAGAGTATTACTATTATTTGGGTAATTATATTTAACATATTATGCATTATGGTGTTATTCTCTTTAATTAAAAAAAATCAATTTGAGAAAAAAAATGCTATAAAATTAGGTAATATGAGCTTTTGACATATTAGAACACATATTCTAGTTGAAGTTTTGTTTTGTCAAATTGATAATAATAATTGAGAATTGTTTTGTGAGTGGATATTTTAATTTTAGTTTTCTTGATATCACTAGGTCACCCATCTAAAATACGATTAATTTTGTATGTGGCGTAATATTAATCCTAAAAAGAAGGACAAGATATAGAAAAATATGCTAGGATGCCAAAAGTTACATACAGTATGCACTAGAAAAATAACAGTTTAATATTAATTATTTTCAACATTCTACCTCAATTGAATGAGTAAATACAAAATCAATTTATATATGATGTTTGTATTATCTCGATCAATTCCGTAAGCAGTGTAAAAATGACTTTCTACACACTTTTTATATTACTTTCTCTTCTGCTTTTTATAAGATTAAAATAATTGATTCGCCGATTAAGAAAATCGTTTGGTTTAATAAGTACCATTTTTTTTTTCTTCTAAAATTATGTTTCTCTAAAATTACCTCTGACATTAGTAAAAAGTACTTTTTTTCAAATATTATTGTCAATTTTAATTATTTTAATCTCTTGCGTATGCCCGTTATTTTTTATTTTTTATTCTTGTGTATGTGAGTTAAGTACTTTTCATACTAACAAAGATGAACTCCGAAATAGCTAAAGATCATGGTGTCTTTCATTTGCTAAACAAAAGAAACAATAATAATTAAACCAAGAGAGAACATTACACTTTTTACATACATTGTTTGAATTAAAATAAATAAATACAAGTTCATAGCCATATATGAACTTTAAGGTGTAACATGCATTGGATTGGAGGGTTGTTTTTCACTGGTTGATCGAGATGGATGATGATGATATACATCACATCTTTAAAACCAAGGGTATAGGACTCAATAAATTGAAATAATTTCTTACACGAAAAGATGCTCTTCTTATCTTAGCTTGGTGAAGATTTTTCACAACTTTTTTTCCCGTTTTCCATTGAAAAGTGATTAGTTTCCATGACTTTGATACAATTAATCTAATGGGACAATAAGAAACTTACAATCGTTTCATAATAAAACAACTATCTATGTTGTTTGATAAAGAAATTCCGCAGATTCATTGAATATAGTATAGAAGTTTTCGTTCATAATAATTGACACTAACGATAGAAAAAAGTGCACCGGGTAGGTCCACAACTCACTTGCTTTTCTTTCATCAATTATTCTCATTAAACACCTTTTCAAATGAACATCTTTTCCAATAAGAAAATTGTAAATTGTGCTTTTGGTATGCTGTTTTAATGTCATCATGTTATTGTTCACGTTATTTTCATGAATAAAATACCATCAATTGTTTTATTATTATTTGGAAACAAAAACAAATACTTCTTATCCGTTAGGAAAACACTTTCTTTTACCCACATCGCAGGGCAGCACTTAAAATTTGTAAAACTGGTTGGTCTTAGGCAATTGCTTCTTGCTAAATACAAATCTCTTCATGCACTAAATAATTTTTTAGTATAAAAAAATATCTTTATTATTTTTATTTTAAATTTATGTATTAATTTTTTTTTTCTCTTACGCGCGGTCCAGTCACGTTTTTTTTTTGTCATATTTACAGTATGTTTTACAAAATATAATATATCTTTTTTCTTAACAATAAAAATGATATTATCAATTGCATCTTGCACGATAAATGTGAACAATTACAAATACAAAATTTTACTTTTTTCAATCAATTATATTAATGGTTATTTTATTTTCTATTAATTTGTTAAAATAAGATATTTTATTATTAATATATCTATAACTTAAGATCAAACAGTAGTATAATTAATTTTAAAAATTGAGTTGAACAAGTTATTTTTAAATATTTAGTTTAATAACGAATTCTATTGTTTGAAAAAAGTACATATATTTCTTAATATTTATAATTTTTATTATTATTTATTAAAATTGTTGGTTAATATTTATTAAATAACTAATAAAAGATTGTTAATAGAAGATTATTTATAAAAAAATTATTAATAAAATATTGTTTTTTTATCATTTATAGACTAGGCATGTGAGAGAGATGTGCGTGTGAGTGAGAAAAAAAAATTATTTGATAGGTAAATTTTAAAAATAAAAACAACAACGATATTGTTAGTATATTAAAAATATGTTTAGTGCAAGAAGCAATTTATAAGGTAGAGGAAGCATCTGCCCAATTGAAATACATGACCCAAATTGCAAGACAGACTAACGAATCTTGGAAAGTTTCTTATTACACTTTTCTTCTTGTATCTTTATAATTCAAAAAATATTATCTTTCTAACAATTATATTTTAAATTATAATATATATATATATATATATATATATATATATATTATTTTATTTTGAATTTTTTTTATAAAGATTTATATGATTTTTTATCTCAAATGTAATCTTTAGTATTTGACGCAGTGGACTTTCACTATTCGATATAAAACTCATATTTTAGATTCTAACAAAGTATGGGAAAATATATGCAAAAAGTACTTCAATACCAAAGTCAGTAAATAAATATTAAGATTAGATAGAATAACTTTTATCAGTATGCAGTTGTCAATGATAGTCTGTACCATTACATGTATTCGAGTACATATCAGTCAAAGTCATTATGTACAGCTCGACCCTAATTATACATAAATTATATAATCTAAAATATATTTTAGATTACATAATTTATAATACAGGATCGTAGATCTTGTTTTTTGAATTTTGAATTATATAATCTAAAATATTTTTTATTTTATATTTTAAATTATACAATTTGAAATATAAGTTTTTGTATTCTAGATTTTGAATATATTATATTCTATATTATATAGGAGAAGACGAAGAGGTATGAAACTGAAAGAATGAAAAAAAAAATGATATTTTTAGTTGTTGTATGAAGGTGGGAAAGAAGCTGTCCGAATCTTGCTCCCCATAATTTCAAACCGCACTTCCATAGATTTTAAATTTCCAAATTTATTTTCTCGTCTAAGAGGAGATGCTCTGAAATAATACAATTCAAAACATAAAATACCAATATTTTGGATTGAACAATAGAAAGCATAAATTTTGTATTTTAAATTGTATAGTTGAAAACACAAATGTGCAATATTTCTTTCAATACCTATAATCATCTCTATTTCAATATATAATAATATCCCTTTTTAAAATTTTCCCATACTTACATAGAAGTAAATAAAAAATATATATATATGGGTGAATTCATAGATGCTGAGATGAGGAGAAGGGGGGGAGAGGGGTGCAGGTCAGGTGGAGGAGATAAAGGAAAACGAAGTGGAGAAGATAAGGATAAACTAAACATTTCACATCCTAGGGATTGCAGCTTCAATGCATGGGGTGCAGAACGCAATAGCTTAAATTAAGCAGACAAAACTTGAAAACGACCCAAAAGAGCATCACAGGAAAAAGAAAAAAGTGTTGGGGAGAGAGAGAGAAAAAAAAAAAAAAAAAAAAATACAGACAAAAAAAAAAAAAAAAAGACAAAAAAAAAAAAAAAAAAAAAAAAAAAAAAATTATAGGAAAAAAAAAAAAAAAAAAAAAAAAAAAAGAGTTTCAGACATCAAAAAAAACCCTAGTTGCCGCCACACAATCCAATTAGAGTCCAAACCACTTTTTCTCATTCACAGCTATAAATAATCATAAAACCCTTAAAACCCTTGTTCTCTTCCCCGCCACTCTTTCATTTCGTTCTTTTACTCCTCGAACCCTACTTTTCTTCTGCTTCATTCAATTATTCTTTCAATGGAGTTTTGGGGTAATGATTCTGTTATTTTTCTTTTTCTTATATATCTATTTCCTCCTCCTTATTTTTCCGATTTGTTGTCACTCTGAACTAATGTTAAGCATCCATTTCTTTAATTTTGCGAAAACGGATTCTTATATGTAATTGCTGTTCTGGTATTAATTTTGGCATGATTTTTCTTTTGTTCTTTCTTTAACCTGTGTCTTCAGTGATGGCTAATACTGGTATTAGCGAAGAATACAAATATGTTAGTGTATGTAGTAGGGTTTTATGTAGCGACATCTGATATTTTGGGTTTTGTGTTTTTAGGTGCTGAGGTTAAGGTTGGGGAGTCTGTTAAGGTAGACCCAGCTGAATTTGAGGCATGCATACACCTTTCTCAGGTTAGGGTTTTGCGTGGATGCTATGTTTTGGTGTACGTTTTTTGCATGTGTAGACGAAATTTCTGACTGTTGCTGTGTAGGCTGCTCTTGGTGAGGCAAAGAAGGACAAACCAAATGAGCCTGTGGTTTTGTACTTGAAGGTTGGTGAGCAGAAATTTGTCCTGGGAACCCTCTCCAGGGAGAAAATCCCTCAAATATCTCTGGAATTGGTTCTGGAGAAGGAGTTTGAACTGTCCCACAATTCAAAGAATGCCAGCGTTCATTTCTGTGGATACAAGGCTTATTACTCTGGCGATGAATATCCTTGGCTTTACTAATATATTTAAAACTATTTTAATTTGATGTTTGTAAAGTAGTATCTTAATGTGTGAAGTTTATGTGGACCGGCTGTTTTATCCAAATGAATGACTGCGAACGGATATTTGTTAGGATATCATCTAAGCATCTCGTTAGCTTTATATTTGTTGTTTATTTTTCCTTGACTGTAGTTGTTTTGGCTGGCACTAGTGAGGAGGATGAATTTACTGGTAAGGCTCAAACTTACACCTCTGAAAACAGTTATTACATTTGGATTGAGTTGCTTGGTCTGACATTTGCTTTTTTGTAATTGCTAGATAGCGATGAGGATATTCCATTGGTTAACGCAGAGAATGGTACCTGTTTTTTCTTAATCTTAGTTTTATTATTGGTTATGCATGCCACTACACGGATAATAATTGACATGTATCTTATGTTAGGAAAACCTGAGAAAAAGGCTGAAGAATTGAAGGCAGTGGGATCTAAAAAGCCTGATGTCAAAGCTGGTGCTTCAGCAAAAAAAGTCAAGGTTGTTGAGCCAGAGAAAGACGATGAGGATTCTGATGAAGATGATGCTTTTGGAAGTTCTGATGAAGAGGTACTGGTTCGCTTTTGTTTTGAATTGCTCTTTTTGTGAAATATTTTTATCCTATTTTTTAATATGATTACCTTTAGTCAAATATACATAAATTGTTAGGGTGAGATACTTTTGTTGAAATTGTTTGCTGCCATTATGGCGTGGAGCAGCCCTGCGATCTAAAGGGGCAGCTGTAGCTACGTGCCATTTTATAGATGTAATAACAGTTAAGTGATAAAGAGATGACTGATAGCTTTTCTCTAGGAAACTTGTATTTTACTTTTGCTGGTGTTTACTCGTATGTTTTGTTTTGGACACACATAACTCGTTTTTAATTATAATGGTAGATGTGATTAATTTTAATCATTTTTAAGAATTGATACGTATATAGTAAAAAATTCATAATAGTGGTTATGTTTCAAAACAATCTGGGTTTTAAAACAATGGTTTTTATCATGTTTAGTAAAAAATATTCATGTGGGCAAAATCTTGTTCTGGTTTTCTAGAAAGAGAATGTGTTGATCTTTCTTGCCACTGAAGTGGCTCTACGAAAAGATTGGAATTGTACACTAATCTATTGTTTCTAACATGTGATGGCCAGTTGATCTTTCTTTTGACTCTTTGGTTACATGTAACTGGTTCTTAGTTCTTTTGTTCTAATGTTTTAGAGTTCAAATTGCTCACAACTAAATTTCAAATTGCATTAAAAAGTCGTGTCAGCTCCATACCCTGCAAGTATTTCATCTACATGCATCCCTTGTGTTTGAAATGCTACTTACATTAGGTGAATCTTAAGCTTTAATCCAATTACTGCTTATTATTAATAAGTTCCAAAAACAACACATTTATAACAAATAAATTAGCTGTTTAAAGAATTTTCATTTTCAATTAGAATCTTGTTTAGTGAAAGTACCTTGCTCTTAATAACATTCTGGCAAAATTGTAACAATTAACAATGCTAGTGTCTCTTTACACTTTGGTTGCGTTGTTTTATGGTAACGTTTTTTCTGTTTAACATTTTAGATGGAGGATGCAGACAGTGATGACAGTGACGAGGAGGATGACAGTGATGAAGATGATGATGAAGAGACCCCTCCTAAAAAGGTATTGGATTATGACTTGTCATTATTTTATTTTTTTCATGATAGTGTTGCCGCCTGTGGAGAGTTGAGGTGACTTAGCAATTATTTTGTAATTCTGACTGTATGTTTTGTAGGCGGATTTGGGAAAGAAGAGACCAAACGAGTCTGCAACAAAAACTCCTGTTTCCGCCAAGAAAGCAAAAAACGCTACTCCTGAAAAGACTGGTGAGAAATGACGCACTCTTGACTGGATAAGCTTATATTTCATAATTATATTTAATGGTAAATCTTGTAAATGCATATGCTTACATTTCATGCGGTAGTGAATGAATATCATGAACAAACTCTTCAGCTGAGGTATTCACCTGTCTCCAATTCTATAGTATAGGCTGGTAACCTTTGGTTTAATTTGTGATTTAGATGGTAAGAAAACCGGAAATGCAGGAACTCCACACCCCGCGAAGAAAGGTGGAAAGACTCCAAACAGTGATGCCAAGAGTCCCAAGTCCGGTGGACTCATTTGCAAAAGCTGCAGCAAGTATGATGTTTTTACAAAAGCCCAAAAGCTTAGCTTTGTTAAATTGGATATAGTGACCTAATTTCAATATTTTGTTTTTATGAACCAGGTCTTTCAACTCCGAAAGTGGTCTGCAACAACATAACAAGGCAAAGCACGGTGGTCAGTGATATTTTTGCAGTTTGTTAGCTTATTCTTGATTATTTTTTCGCTATGTAATAGAGTATTTTAAGGACGTTAGGTTTATGTCCTTGGTTTTGGCCTAGTAAACCCTCGAAGTGTCATGGTGAATGTATGTTTCGGAAGTTTTGTTTGATATTTTTACGGGAACTCTATTAGTGTCTAAATTATTGCGCTTAGATCTTTTGCAGCTTCCTTTTATATACTTTCTAAATTTTATGCGCTGAGGGTACATATTACACTTTCTTTGAAGTGTTATAATACCCAATAAAATTTATCAGGTTAAAAAATTAGATTTGTTAATAACATTAACAGTGTTGAGTATTTTCGTTCATTATCTATAATTATTACTATTTGTTTATTAATAATTAACAGAAAAATAAAATTTTGATTTTCGTTCAGTATTTTATTTACTACTACAAAATAACTTGGTAACTAAATTTATATTGTAAAAGGCGATTATAGGAGTATTATGGTATGGATTAAGTTTTATGTTAAGCAAAAAATTGTTACGGTATTATTATGGCATGGTAGTGATAGTAGTTAATTTTTGATGTGTAGGTCTAGTTTGAATTTGTAAATATAATTCCCTTGTCTAATTTGTTTGTCTTTTTTTAAGACTTGTGTTTTCTTACATTTTAATAAAATATGTCCAAAGTTAGGGAATATGGAATTTGAAAATTCATTTTGTAGCTTCAAATTGAATTCGTGTATACTTTGTTATTTCAAGGCAATTAATGTCGCATATGGATTCCTGGAATTCAAGGTGACGAAAATAGAATTTACAATGAGTACTTTAAATGATTATTCGTCCTTTTAGAAATTGTACTTGATATTCCACTATAGTCAGTTTTTGTACAGAGATTTATGATGGTACTTGCAATTTAGTACTAAATGGATGATTATATATACATTCAGATTTACATATATAACGCGGTATAACCTGAGTGTAGGTTAACTCAATTTGAAAATCCTTGAGGCCAAAAAATGATAGGCAAGACTGTATGTAAGCTATACAAAATTTATGAATTTTTAATTATTGAACCGAAATTTGTACATCAATCTTCTCGTTAAAAATAAAACTGTGTATGAAGTCAAACATTTGTGCAAACACATTAACATATAAACAATAATTTCACTTATCGTGTTAATGGAGAAGAACTTTCATCAAGTATAGATATATCTAGTGTTGAAAGGGCTACCGAAAATAAAAATCTAATGATAAAAATAACTTGTTTTAATATTAAAATCAATTTATTTCTGAAATTTTTTATAAAGTAACAGATGCCCAAACGTTAGGCTTTCAATATTAAATCCTAATTTAATTTCTTCGTAAAATAAAAGAAGTGAGACGATTCAATAACCCTAGTTTTTATTCATATAATTTTATTTTCCGAAAAATTCATACCGACGTCTTACATTTCGTAAAACTCCACACACGGAAAACTAGATTTGAATTCGAACACCATATGAAAATTCATTCTTATGATATATAAAAAGCTTTATCCTACATTCTGGCATACAATTTAAATTAAATTGCCCATCGAAATTCAACAAAACAAAAATGTTGCCATAGTTATAAAAATTTATTAAAAAATTAAACCAATTTTTACCCCCCGACAAAAAAGATATAAAGTAAAGCAATTTTCGTCATTCTGTTCAGCGATAGTGTTTTGATGTCTGAGTGTTCTTTCATAAAAGAAACAATTTTGCAAACGGAAAATTAAATTCGAAGGTCGTCGACCAATAGACATGTAAAGGATACACATACTAATATGCCATAAAACAAGATAAAAGCATCTTCCTCAGCCTGAAAATGAGAGAAGTTTTCTCTTACAAATTCATCCTACTCCTACACGATTAGTTGCCAGCCAAAGACCCATTAAAACATCCTCCAAAGAGCATACCAAGAAGAATGAACCTGTACACATTCCATGGTAAACTGGCATTAACTTAAGTGCTCGTTTCTTTACATGCAGGGATGCCTGAACCTGCAAAACTCATAACAACGTAACATCATACTGTTTCAAATTTTCAATTTTCTATGAGGCAAAATAAAAAAAGAATTGAAATAAAAAAAAAAAAACCCTATGAAAGAGTTGTTACTGGTCGTTCATTAGTCTTCATGTATGATGTTGATTAGTGTACCTGACTGTAAAATGATGCATACATTGAACAAATGCAAATGAACCAGTGTAACATGCATAGAGCGAGACCCGTTGAGAAAAAGGACGTCCATTTTTCTAATGACAGAAGAGGACAGTGGAAAAAGTTGCAAAGCTCTAATCATCAAAGAGGAGCCCATTTTTTTAAAAGGACTATATTAGCCAGAATGCTGTGAGGTTATTTTGAAATCGGTGAAACAGGGAAGTTTCAAAAAAATTACATCTCCTTTTACGAAATCAAAAGGGATGAATGACAGCAAGACAATTTTTTTCATAGATCCTACAAACAATTTTTGGCAAGAGGATTATTAGACACTTGTAGGAACAACACAGCCGGAAAAAGAAAATATTCACAAGTTTTTAGCTGACCTTCGTACATGTAGAAAAGGGCTCAACTGATCAGTATTTCTAGTACATTCTATCACTGAAGAGTGTTCAAATAATGAAGAAAGATTGTTGAAAACATGGTTCAAAACAGTGAAATGCTATGAATAACCCACATAAGTTGCACAGACAGTGAAATGTTACGAATAACCTACACAAGTTGCACAAACATCCACACGCAATCAAATATCATGTCTATAAAGAAAATGGAAAATCCAAAAAGCAAAAGAAGGGGAGGGAGGAAGAAGGAAACACATTCCATAATTAGAGAAGTGCACCTGCACCACCTGCACAGTGGAAAATGGGTGGTGAGCTGTATTTATCCTGTGGGTGGTCTACTCTAGAATAAAATATCCTGCCTATATCTAAATGAATAGCTAAACAAAAGGGAGAGAACACAAACCATAACAACAAAAACAGATCAATATCCCTCATTTGGAGATTGCTGTTCCTGCTCTTGATGCTGATGCCCACTGTTACCGTTGTTGATGTCCTCAGCCTTAGTCTTGTTTCCAGGATCTTGCTCTTCCTTCTCCCTGTTCCACTGCTCAATTCTGGCGCGCCTCTCCTCACTGCCATCTCTAACAGGACTGCGGTGCCTCCTCCGTCCAGGGCTTCGACTTCTTCCTCTCCTATGTCCAGGACTCGTGCTCCTGTGTCTCCTGCTGCGACTCTCATGATGGTGATCCCTGTCATCATACTTTCTGCTATGACTACGATGGGACCGCTCCTCATGGCTCCGATGCCTGTAAGGACTCCTGCTTCTGCTTCTGCTGTGCCTTCTATGGTGCTTCCCAAATAACTGGTGTCTCAAATCCCTATCCATAACATGGAGCACACAAATTTAAGCTTTAAATTTTATAGCATGTTTGGGTTCACACAAGATGGCCCAGAATCAATTGAAAAGTTCGCATGTTTAATTTCATGTTCAAGAATTGATCGAGTCTATAATTCGTTTTGGGTTGAAACAACTCAAATGGCTTTTGAATTGGATTTTTATACTGAGTTTTCCACTAACTAGCTTTCAGAATAAAGAGTCGTCCGAATTGTGCAAGCAACAAACACCACCACCTTCAAGGAAAAAACGAACCTAAACACAAAAGCCAAAGTTTTACCTGCTAATTCTCTTCAAATGCATGAAGTTGCAATAACCACCGCGGTTGCAAGTATTCTCCTCATACTGCCTGCAAGTAGCTTCTCGAAAATCCGTCACCGGCGAAAAATCCACGATAATTGGCCTACCTGCATCCATACAAATCACTAACACAACTCAATATATAAAATAAGGAGAAAGAATGACGTGCATTGATGAACATCAGAAATACAGAATGACTGAGAAATTGCAGAGAACCAAAAGAAAAGAAGATAACTGACCGGCATAAAACCTTCCAGTGAGATTCCTAACAGCATTGGCAGCATGCTCCTCCTCTCTGAACTGAACGTACACATTCCCAACCTGAAAACGACCATACCAGGTGTTACGATTATGGTTGTGATTAGGATTACGGTTAGGGTTACGATGAGGGAAAATACCATGTGGTCGGCGAGGTTGTCGCAGACATTGAGGCTTTCGATTTCGCCGTACTTGGAGAGCTCCTCGAAGAGATCCTCATAGAACTCCTCGAAGTGGTCCTGGATCTTGCGAGGGTCGATGGGGTTGCCGTGGGCGTCGACGCCGGGGGTTATCATGTCGGGGCGCTGGTACATGTTGGAGAGGAGAATGGTGGGACTTATGCTGGGCTTTGTGTGGAGGCGAGAGCAGCGATCCCCGTGCCTACAGGCGCCGATCTTGAAGTAGAACGGGCAATTGACCCTGTCCTTCTCCGTTCCGAATATCGATGCCAGGTGCTCCGCCATTGCCGCAACCACACAGTCAGGTACTGTTTTAGTTCTCGTTGCTGGTGCCTAGGGTTTCTAGTGATGGGTAGAAGCAAGAAAATGGAACAGAAGGGATCTTTCTAGATACTTCTTTAAATTTAATTTTGAACAAAAAGTAAGGTTGTGTTTGGGTGCCCTTCTAATAAATTTAAGCCAGTTACATATAAATAATTTTCTGCACTTGATAAATCCAATAATATTTTTATTATTTTTACTTTAAAATTTATTTATTAAATAACTTTTTCTTCTTTTAAACATCTTGTTATATATGGTACTTTTAAAATATACGGTATATTTTTATTTTTTTAACCATAATAAAAATAAAAATAATATTGATAATTAATTTCTGTATAATAATTATAGATAGTTGTTTATTTTATTTTTTATTAATTTATTAAAATGAGATATTTTACAAATTTTTATAACTTATACTGTTAGTTTTAAAAAATTAATTAAATATATTGTTTTTAAATATTTAATTTCATAATAACAAATTTAATATTTGTTAAAAAAGAAATACAGACCTTTTTTAATACTTATAAGATTGTTTTTAATTATTAATTAAAAAAGTTTGTTAATATACGAGAAAGAGTAACTAACTCAACTCAATTCTATGTGTGAGAAAAAAAAATTATTTAATAAGTAAATTTTAAAATAAAAATAATAAAGATACTGTTGAAATATTAAAAATTTGCTAAATATAAAAATCAAATTGTATCCTATAAGAAACAACTGTCTAAATTCAAATACTTATAATTTCCAGTCCCTACTCTCACATCACTCGACTTAAAATCCCTGCAAATAATAATTCGATTTGAAAGTAACTCAAATCAGTTCAATTGATTTGTGTAAAATTTCACCTTTTTAAAAGATATTTTAATAATAATAATAATAATAATAATAATTTATAACACTATATATATATAATGATTTCTTTATTAAATATACACATTATATTTTTCTAATAAACAGTTTATCTTTTTTTCGTTAAAATAAATATATTATCTCAGTAAAATAAAATGAAATTTAATTATAATTCGACCTCACAAAATTAATTTTTTAAAATAATATTTATATTTCTAATTGATTTAAGATCTTTAATACATTTTATTATCTTTAGGATTAAATATCTTAAATGTAAAATTTTAGAGAAAACCTAATATGAATGATATAATTCATCCAACAAATTAAACTAGAATAGACTTTAATGAATTTTAATACAATATTAAAAAGAAAGCGAAATTTAAATCTACCGACTAAGTAAAACTTATACTAATTTAATACTAAAATTTAATTATATTTATTGTTAATATGATATCTTCAACAATTTTCTTTAAACACTTTTTAGTTTTTATTTAGATTTTTCAATTATACGAAAATGAAGATCAAATATAATTTGTTTGATTTAGTACAGTTTGATGAAGAACAGTTAAAAAAACAAGGAAGCAAGGATACTGGGGTAAACCTCATCTTAGCCAAATTTCTATTTTGGCTTACCCAAATTTTAAACAAAAATACCATGAAAACGTGGAAGAATTATATCTAACCCAACTAGCATGATTTCTTAGTCAGCCAACACTGTTTCTAGCTTAGCTATAATGATTTCTTGCCAACCAACCTTTTTCTAACATGAATAAATGTCAAGTCTCGTCCAATGAGCAACTCATGTTATTTTTTCCATTTAGAAATCTGGTATTTGGAAGAACATTTTGGAGGAAAAACCAAATATGAAGAGCGTCAGATTAGGTTATTCCACCATTGCTTCAATCTTTACTACCGCTTCATCTTTTTGTTTTGTTTCTATATTAATCAAAATCAAGAGTAGTTAAATTCTCATTTGTTAGGATTATATGTAATTACTAAATTGTTTAATGTGTTTTTATATTCTTTTAAGAAAAAAAAAAAACCTTATTGATCATATTTAAACAGTTAATGTAAATTTATCCCTTTTACCAAATTATTGTGATTCAATAAAATAGGGTATGCTCTAAGATATTAGAATATAGGTATTCATGTTAAGTGTCGATGATAATGAAGAGAAAAAATTATTTAATAAACTTAATATAACAAATGACTGAAATATATTATAGGTTTTTATCCACCATCTCTTGATTACATCTACAAATTTCTACCAGTTCACAGCCTTTAAAAATGTATGTGCAGATATAAAACAAAATAAATTAGAAAATACAAACATAAAATAACACAAATTCGGTGACTACAGTACATATTTAAAACGACAATACCACCACCATTTTTTACTCGTATCATCTGTATCATTCAATTTACCCACAGGACATCTTGCTTAAGAACCATGCCTAGTTCTCTTGGCTACAAATTCCCCACAAGTATAAAGAAAAGAAGATGTAATACATCAGACTTATAAAAACATAATTTACTAAGAATAATCAAATTTAAATCATGTTAGTATTTATTTTACAATTTTAAAGACTGTATCAGGGATTAAAATCAATTGATAACTTCACACACTAGAATAACATTACGCACACCAAAAAAATTTCAAAATTAATTTGTTGGCAAAGTCTACAACGCTTATGAGTTGTCGTGCCAACTACAACGTGTTCTTGATAACCAGCTCAAACTTTTCAGAAAAGGGAAGAATGCATGGAATCAGAACCACATAAAGGTGAACTGCAGGAATTGGAAGAAAATTGGAAATCCCTCGGGATGCCAAGTATCGACAAGGGAGAGGGCATGTAATCAAATGGGTTTCTCAACCTTAAAAGCAACCAGGATAGCCAGTTGCAAGAGGGAGCCCCAATATTGATTTTTCGTCGCTGAACGCCACGCCCACCCTTCAGATTACTAAACTTTTCGTCATTGGGAATAATACATGATTCTCACATCACATTCGAATATATATATATATATATATATATATATATGAAAGTGTGGACAATCTAGAAAGTTTTCATCAATTATCAAACTTTTTCTTGAATGTTGGCTCAATTAATTAATAACCAATAGTTCTAACTATTGAGATCTATTTAAAAAATTATTTTTATTCCATCTAAGCTAGCTTGCTATTATCAAAGTTTCAATACGAATGACAAGTCGCAGAGAACCAAGCAAAACAGAGCAAAAGACATAACTAACCAAAATAAAACCTTTTCGGTGAGGTTTCCGTTCCTCTCTCCAAACTGAACACACACATTCTCCATCTGAAAAAGACCATGTTTAATTCTAGGCATGGACTACTGAAAATCGTAAACAGAAAAAGCAAGGGAGTTAGGGTTAGCTTACTGCGTCGTCAGCGAGGATTTGTGATAAGGAGATTTGTTGTGCCAGGAAGGTAAAGGGTCACTTCTTTTGAGGCAGTTCTGTGAAATATCGAAAACTAGTTAAATAAAATTAATTTCAAAGTATAACCTCAACAGGTTGGAGGTTTCCCCAAGGGGTGTTAAAGGAAAGACTTGATATCTTCTGCACATGGGTGGTAATTTTAACCATTTTTACCTCTTTCAGATTTCAGATAATAGATTGAAAACGTAATATTTTTTTTTTTTGTTTTCTATATCTAAGATAAAGTGTTTTGATTTTTTTTCTTGTAAATTTTACTATTTTAATTTTAAAATATTCATTAAAAAAATTAACAAATTAATTAATAAAAGAATGTATTAAAGATCCATTAAAATGTATTCCAAGAGCGTAGTACCATGAATAAGGTGAACTTCAATTACCTAAAGCGCTCATTTCTTTAGAAAGCAGGAGTACCTAAACCTGCAAAACTCATAACAATGTAACATCATCCTTTCAAGAGGGAAAATGAAAGAACTCATTGAAATAAAGAGAAAAAAAAAAAAACTATGAAATAGTTGGAACTGGTAGGTCATTAATCAAAATTCCCTATGAATGAATGTTAAAATTAGCAAGTCGAAGGGACATCCGTTTTCTAATGACAGAAGAGGACCGAGAAAGAAGTTACAAAACTCTAATCATCACAGAGGAGGATATTTTTAAAGGACTATATCAGCTAGAATGCCGCGAGGCTATTTTGAAATCTGAAACAGGTAAATGTGAAAAAATGACGACACCTTTGAAGAAATCAAAAGGAACGAATGACAATAAATGTTTTTGGAAAATAGAACCTACAAAAAATTCTTGGCTAGAGGATTATTTGACACTTGTAGAAACAAGACATAGCAGGGAAAATAACATATTCACAAGTCTTTAGCTGACCTTCGTACATGCAGTAGAAACAATAAAAGAGCTCAGCTGATCAGTATTTCTAGTACATTCTATCACGCAGAAAGATTGTTGAAAACATAGTTCAAACAGTGAAATGTTATGAATAACCTACAAAAGTTGTATAAACATCCACACGCAATCAAATATCATGTCTATAAAGAAAATGTAAAATCCAAAAAGTAAAAGAAGGAAAGGGAGGAAGAAGGAAACACATTCCGTTGTATTAGAGAAGTGCACCTGCACCACCTGCACAGTGGAAAATGGGTGGTGAGCTGTATTTATACTGGGGGGTCTACTCTAGAATAAAATATCCTGCCTATATCTAAATGAATAGCCAAACAAAAGGGAGAGAACACAAACCATAACAACAAAAACAGATCAATATCCCTCATTTGGAGATTGCTGTTCCTGCTCTTGATGCTGATGCCCACTGTTACCGTTGTTGATGTCCTCAGCCTTAGTCTTGTTTCCAGGATCTTGCTCTTCCTTCTCCCTGTTCCACTGCTCAATTCTGGCGCGCCTCTCCTCACTGCCATCTCTAACAGGACTGCGGTGCCTCCTCCGTCCAGGGCTTCGACTTCTTCCTCTCCTATGTCCAGGACTCGTGCTCCTGTGTCTCCTGCTGCGACTCTCATGATGGTGGTCCCTGTCATCATACTTTCTGCTATGACTACGATGGGACCGCTCCTCATGGCTCCGATGTCTGTAAGGACTCCTGCTTCTGCTTCTGCTGTGCCTTCTATGGTGCTTCCCGAATAACTGGTGTCTCAAATCCCTGTACATAACATAGATCAGACAAATTTAAGCTTTAAATTTTATTGCATGTTTGGGTTCACACAAGATAGTCCAGAATCACGTTGAAATATTCGCTACCATGATCATAGGCAATTGTTTAATTTGATGTTCAAGAATTGATGGAGTCTGGGTTGAAGCAACTTAAATGGCTTTGAATTGGACTTTATCGAGTTTTTCTACTAACTTGCTTTCATAATAAAGAGTTATCCGAATTGTGAAGACTTCTCTAAACACATAAGCAACAAACACCACCACACCACCACCTTCAAGGAAAAAAAAGAACCTAAACAGCAAAGCCAAAGTTTACCTGCTAATTCTCTTCAAATGCATGAAGTTGCAATAACCACCGCGGTTGCAAGTATTCTCCTCATACTGCCTGCAAGTAGCTTCTCGAAAATCCGTCACCGGTGAAAAATCCACGATAATTGGCCTACCTGCACCCATACAAACCACTAAAACAACTCAATACTTAAATTAAGGAGAAACAATGACGTGCATTGATGAACCTCAGAAATACAGAATGACTGAGAAATTGCAGAGAACCAAGAGAAAAGGAGATAACTGACCGGCATAAAACCTTCCAGTGAGGTTCCTAACAGCACTGGCAGCATGCTCCTCCTCCCTGAACTGAACGTACACGTTTCCCACCTGAAAATGACCATACCAAGTGTTATGATTAGGGTTGTTATTAGGATTAGGGCTAGGGTGAGGGAAGATACCATGTGGTCGGCGAGGTTGTCGCATACATTGAGGCTTTCGATTTCTCCGTACTTGGAGAGCTCTTCGAAGAGATCCTCATAGAACTCCTCGAAGTGGTCCTGGATCTTGCGAGGGTCGATGGGGTTGCCGTGGGCATCGACGCCGGGGGTTATCATGTCGGGGCGCTGGTACATGTTGGAGAGGAGAATGGTGGGACTTATGCTGGGCTTTGTGTGGAGGCGAGAGCAGCGATCCCCGTGCCTACACGCGCCGATCTTGAAGTAGAACGGGCAATTTACCCTGTCCTTCTCCGTCCCGAATATCGACGCCAGGTGCTCCGCCATTGCCGCAACCACGCACAGATCAGATGCGGTTTCACTTCTTCTCTTTGCTGCTTCCTAGGGTTTCAGAAATTGGGATGTTAACCTTTGTAAGTAAGTGAGGGAAAGTGTGAAGGGGAAAGTAAAAGAAAAAAAATAAACGAAAAATAGGTGAGATTAATAATTTTTTTTATTTAATATATATTTTTAAAGGTTATTATTATGATAATAAAAATTTTATTTTACTTTCCAAAAAAATGCTTTTTTTTATCTTTTCTGTAAAACATACTTTCCAAACTAAAAGCAAACAATAACGTCATAAATAATTTATTTATATTTATAATTTTTACTTTATAATAATTAATCAATTAAAAAATATTAAATAAATAAAATAAAATTATTAACGTTAAATAAAATTATTTAATATTCACTCGTTTAAATAGCCTCACTTATCGATTTTTTTTTTATTTTCATTTTCATTTCTCTCACTTTCTGTTATTCGATAGGTTTTATTTTATTTGTTTTTAATAATTTTCAACTTCTCTATTATCTAATATTTTTATTTGTTTTCTTTAATATATCTTTTTTAACTTCTTAACCGGTATTAGAAGAAGTCTTGCCAACAACATAGAATGCTGCCTGTTAATTTTTAAAGGCCTTCTGTACTTTCGGTACATCACTTACAGCAAAAAATGGAATTGGAGGAAGAGAATAAGGCTAGGCTTTTTTTTCTCTATAAACATAAACAAAATCCAAAGTTCAATCCTGATTTTAGTTGATATATCATCTCCAGTAGAGTATAGATTATATTTCTTTTTTCAACTTTTTTTTTTTCCAAGTGTAATGTACAAAAAAATAAATAAAACGTTTTGTATTCTTTCAACACAGGGCATTTGGTCTAGTGGTATGATTCTCGCTTAGGGTGCGAGAGGTCCCGAGTTCAATTCTCGGAATGCCCCTTGTAATGTTGCAAAATTTTTAAATCCGTGGACTTTGAGCATTCAGAATCAGCTAGCATGTACATTTTCTGCTTTAACAAATAAAAATAAAATGCTGCACACGAACTCCACCAAGTCTATATATATAAACACTACCCAAATCTGATTCCAATATAAATTAGGATAATCTGTCAGAACTACAAAGCACAGTTTTTGTCTTTAATTCTGCGGGAGAGCTCAGGACCATGTCTCTAAGCTGCGGATTAGCCTGAAAATCCCTTTTATGACATTGAATTCTAAGATTGTTTTGGACATAAACAAGGTCTTCCCATTTTCCCAACCCCAATCCAGAAGTTGTGTCTTGGCATAGATTACCATTATGTTGCCATATCTCTTCACACATTCCAACACTTGAAACTTGACTCAGAACTTTTATGGCTAAGGTTTGCAAGTGGGGTATCTCAAAACCAAAATTCTCCCACCATGCAACTGGGTCCATTTTATCTCTACAATCCACAGCATCTTCCTCTCCCAATGATCCTTCCAGCCGCCAGTAAGAACTGAGCTGCTCTCTGAGAACTCTTCTTACTGTACTTTCACACTCATATTTCTCTAACGTGGTTTTCCAACCCTTCATTATGGTTTTATCCTTAGATTGGCCTCCGCCAAAATATTTGGGGTTTAGTATATAACCTGCAGAATGAAGAGGTGAAAACAGCACATCCCACCTGTTTTCTATCAACCTTTCTAGTTGATTCAATACACCAGCATCAATTCCTGTGCTCTTCACCACGTCAATAGCTTGAACACGCCAATCATGGACATCCCCCATGACACATCTGTCTGTGTCAATATTAAGTGCAGCAAGCAATTTGATGAAAGGTTCATATATTTGCAACAACACAAGAGCCCTGCTCCAGAAATCTTCCCCTAATATGGCTGCCTCAACACTTCCAATATCCTGAGCAATACTAAGCTTCCACCGCTTCCACTCTTCCTTCACAACAACTTCTTGCAATGCTTGCTTCAGTTCATGTATCTTTTGGACTAGGTAACAGGAAGGAGCAATTCTAGCAGTCAGTGAGTCAGAAGCCCCTTTCACATTTTGAGTGAAGACACGGGGAAAGAAATTCTGAAATGTGGTTATACATTTCTCTATTTCTTTAGCGCACAAAACAACAGGTCTTATCCAATCCAATTTGGCTATATCTTCCATCAAAATGTGAACAGAATGTGAAGAGCAAGGAGACCAGAATATATGAGGAAACTCCGGTAATGTATAGGATTCTGAATATGCACTGGCGTGGCCTAGATGTGAAATTATCTGAACCACGTTAGTAGGCCCAACTTCCATGACTGTGTTTCCAAGGATACTAACAACAGAATTGCTTGCTCCATCAATATTGTCCACAATTACTGCTTTCAAGAATGATAGTCCTCTAGGACTCGAGACAAATATATTAACCTGAAAAGTACCCAGCATACCGTGTAAGCGCCCAATACAAAGCAATGTGCATCCAGTATGTGGCCAAGATTCTTTAACAAGAGTCATATATTTATCAATCCTTTCTTTCTCTTTGCTCAAAAAGGAGCCACACAAATCATGCATTGACAGGGGTTCATAGCCCGGGCCAAAAGCTGCAACTGCTTTTATCATCTCCTGGAAGTAAGGTGAGTTAATGATGTTAGCATGCAATCCATCAGCAAAGAAGAATCTTGCTAGCATTTCGTCTACATCATCTTTGGAGATACGAGTGAGACTAGATCGAGAAGTCCAAACACGCTTGCCATTCTTTCCAGTTCCAAAATATGGTTTCTTTTTCCGGGAAACCCTCTCTTCTTCTAGGACTTGTAATGATTCTTTTAAAGACTTGTCTATAGCTGGACAGCTTTTGACTCCAACACCAGAAAAACCAAGAAGATGGGCTCTGACACGAGAATAAGATCCGTTGTATCTTACATTGCAGTGATTGCATTTCCATCTTTTTGTACCGCTTCCCTTATCAAACCCACCAAACACACTAACATGCTTCCACCCCCATTTATCTGATTCTGATGGCATCCTTCCAACCCAAGGAACTGCATGCCATGAATGGATAAGCATTCAACAAGATGAAATTCCCAAGCAATTAAAATATCATATCAAAATTCCAAGTATGCCATGAAACCAACAGAACAAGTTGCTTGATGCTTTTGTGCTAGAAGTTAAACCATCATTTGCGCATGAATTCTCTGTTAAAATCAGACTAAATTCTTAATTATATCCTTAGCCAATGTATGTAACCCTATTTTCATTGACACGGGGGAGAACATAGCATCAATTCTGAAGTCTTAATCTTAATTTCGACATATACACACAAATTGCTAATGCGAAGATAAAATTATATTAAAAAAAAAGTAACATGAACACATTCTTCCACTCGGAAGACATTGTAATTTTCCTGTACCAAGCCAACTTCGTTGAAGATAACATTCAGGTACCACATCATTATAAGAACTAAAGTGGCCAACTCTTGGAGCTTGTCAACATCCTTGTTCACGATTTTCCACATATTTTAAATTTTTTTTATCAAATTTTATTTTTCCCAGAAACATTTAATCATTATGGATCCTTCCCATCACGTCCAACACAAACCAATGTTCCCTTCTTCCATCAAATCATTTCTAAATCTACTTTACCAGTTCTAAACACTCTTTAACATTAATTTCATTCATCAAGTTTCAATAGAAAGCAACAAAATTGATCAGAAAGACATAAAAACCGCTGCTTGAAGCATTGAAGCAGCATTAAAGCTGTAACCTTGATGTTAATGAATGTAAACTGTTATTCTTTTCAACTATCACAATTTCAAGTCAAGGACAAAACCAAGCTCTACTATGTAGTCCCTTGTTATTATTCCCCTCATCCCTTGCAGCACCATTCAAACTGTTACTTGGAATTCAAGTAGAAATATCTAACATCAGAAAAAAAAAAAAAAAAAATTCAAATTAGGGAACATTGGGCACGATCATCATTCATCCGCATAAATCCTAACCCCATTACGCTGAAAATGTTGGGAAACAGAGCAAACCACATAGCACAAGTAACAACGTTAATACGAGCACTGGGCACTGAAATTCTACGGTTATGTCAGAAATTACTATAACCCATGTATCGTGCACAGTTATTGTGAAGATAAGCATTGGAATCAAAACGACGTAGTTGCAGAGAGGGAAATAATTTACCTTTTAGAAGGGAAGTAGAGAAAGGAAAACGTGGTGACGAAACGAAACCGCGCGTTTCTTTGGGGTTTCTGGGAAGTCACGTTGATTTGAAACCTCAAGCACTGTAACAAAGGATTTAGAGGGACACACGTTTCTTCAGCTTCCGTTTCGTTTCTACTAAACTTTCCAATTTATAATTATTTATCATTTTGCAGTAAAAAAAAAAACTATTTTTCATTTTTCTTTTCCTTTTGGTTGCACGGTCACAATATTATTTCCCATGGTTCTATATGACAAAAGTTGTTTTTATGTTCAATTATATAAAAAAATTATAATGTAGAAATTAATAAATTTCAGTTTAAACATCATCATAGACATATAAAGCCATTTTATTAGTGTAGTGATTTCTATTTCCATATCACATGTGCTCTTCTTTTACAAAAGTTATTTAATAACATTCATAACATGGTGAAAAATTTCACTATGAGAATTTTATCTGTACACAAAATTAAGCTCAAGATTTTATTTGGAAAAAACTATGAACTATTAAGTACCAAAAGGTCAAGAATAATGTAAAAACAATTATAGAATGAAGTTTCTGTCATGAAAATAACTAGTTTAATTGCTTAAATGATACAGATTTATCATTGCTCTAACGTAAAATCTTCTTTAACAAGACGCAAAATAATAATAGTAATAATAATTTTACATGCAATGTTGAGTCTATAATTTGAATTTAAATAGATTTAGAAGAGTGAGAAAGAAATGAAATTGTGGGAAGAAATTGTAGATTAAAATATAGACTTGAAATGTAAAGTGCAAAATTATGAGAACTTTTGAAATAGAGAAAGACATTGTTAATCTTGCTATAACGATGACATATTCGTTAAATATTTGTATTTATTCTCTTTGTCTCTTATATTTTTCTACCATAAGGCAGTGAAAATATGAGACAAATTTTAGGTTATTGATAAAGACTTTTTGATAAAATGATCATCTCAGGCCAACACTTTTAGATCGTGTTATAGATGTAATATTTAAAAACTTAATTTATTTAAGTGTTTTAAAATACTTTGTATAATATTTGGGAATTTATTTAAAAAAAATTAACCTTTTTTAACGTTTTCTCATATTTTATAAGTTTAATGTATCCATATTTTTAACCATGGAAGGTTATTTTAGGATTGTTTTTTTAGGATCAATTCACTTTGCAGTATGCTATAGTGTTGAAGTATTGTGTCCTTTTCTTCGGTAGAGTCGTAAATAAAAATTATAGTAGTATTATTTTTAGACCACAAGAATTGAAGTAATAAGATAAAAAAAAATCATATATTTGAGTGTGCAATATAAGGATTAGAAATTGAATGAATGAGATATTTATCCACCAAATGATCCAAGCTTGTTTAGACAGAAAATTTGAAGAAGATAATTTATTTTTATAAAGATTTTGAAGAGAATATTTCTTTTTATAGAAAATTTAGAATAGTTTATAACAAAATATTTGTTTGAGTAAAGAAATTTAAAAGAAATTAAAATTCTGAAATGTCATGAATAATTGCTTTTTATATTATTTTTTCTTAACTTAATTTTAGTTTGTGTCAATGACTAATGCTGAAGCATTATCGGATAACTATTTTTCTATTGATATTTATTAGCTTTTTTTATTAATTTTGATAAGAGTTAATTTTTATTTAAAGGATTAAGATTTTTTTTTCTGTCAATACTTTTATTTCTTGTTTGATATTAGTTTATGTTCTTTTGTTAATGTTGAGAAAAATATTTTTTAATGGATGTTAACTAGATTCAATTGTGGTATCTTTAAATTATTGTTTTGTTTTGTTGATGTCAGCAGTAATTATTTTTCACCATCAATATCAAAGTTACTTTTTCTTTTTAATAATTTGTTAAGATTATTTTTTTAATAAAACTAGTAAAATTTTTAACTAATATCGAAATTTTTCAACTGACACGAAAAATCGGAAAAAAAAACTTCAACCTAAAACGTTTTCAAAATAATCTCAATTGATATTAGGTAACTAATTATATTCAACATTAACAGAAAATATTTTTGAGCTGCATATATGTAAAAGAGTCCATCAATATTAGTCGAAAGAAATTTTAACCAAAAAGTAACATAAAAAATGACCATCATTAACATTTTTTTATTATGAACAAATATTTTCTGTTTAAACATATTTTACTGTCAGTCGAGACTAAAATTAATTTAAATAAATTTCAAGCACAAAATCATATTACAATTTTTTCTGAAAATTGTATATTACCGTGAGAAGAGTCATGAGATTGTCACTGACAATGTACAAGTTTCATCCACAACAATATTATCTACAAAAATAGAAGACAACAAAATGGTGGTGAAATGGGGAAATGGTTAATTTCCCTTCCCAAAACAGCAGAACAGTGACCCCCTAAAAATGGTTCCTATCAGCTACATAGGATCTCTTCTCCCTAAGAAAACTAATCAGAAAGTAGTAGAGAATTCTTTGGCCTGAGATGGTTTGCATGACCTGTCTATAGATTCAGATTGAAAGGAAAACCGTTTGTTGCTCGATTGAAGTAGCACGCCATCACAGGTGATTTGCTAGTTGTTGCACGAGTAACATTCTCCGGTGGTTTATCAGATGTTGAAACAAAGACATTCTCTGGTGATTTTCTGGTTGTTGCAGGAGTAACATTCTGAGGTGGTTTATCAGATGTTGCAGGAGTGGCATTCTCAGCTGGTTTATCAACAGTTTCAGAACTGAGTTCCTCCTCCTGTGGTGTATCAGTTGTTTTAGGAGTGACACTCTCTGGTGATTTATCAGTTGGTACAAGTCCAAATGTTGGTGAATGGCAACTCTGCTTTTCGCCTTCTCCCTTTTGATCTTCATCAGGAACCTTTTCTAAATCTATATCCCCACGAATGGAATGATCTGCAACAGCATGAGACCCTGCTGCGTGCTCTTTCATGGGAGAAGTGACACTCTCTTCCTTTATATCAGTTGTTTTAGGAGTAAAACTCTCTGACGTTTTATCAGCTGTTTTAGGAGTGACACTCTCTGATGCTTGACCAGTTGATGGAGAAAGTCCAGATGTTGGAGAACCAAGATAATTTTTGCCACCAACCATTGGATATTTGTCGGAAACAGTTTCTGAGCCTGTTTCTGTATGACTGAAATCTGCTTCTGCTGCTGCTGCTGCTGCTGCTAAAGCAGTAGCAGAACACTCTGCGCGCCTTCTTATTCTTTCCGTACTCTTTAGCTTGAAACTGGCAAGAATTAGCTAATACACCAAGAGAGGTTCAGAGTTAGTTTGATCATTTTCTGAAGAATGCACCAAAAAATATAAAGCATGTTTTACGTAAGTTGAACTAGTTAAGGACATTTTATACAGAACCAATTTCAAAATTGTACAACAATGGCCATAGCTTATAATATTTTAGATTCTGCTTTAAAAGAAAAACACTTATCTAATACACAATTTATGTGTTCTATATAACCATAATGATAATTATGTGCTTAGTGAGGTTGTGTCACTGCCAGCAAAGGAAAATCAATCTCACTAATAAAGTAAAAACCTTCTTACATCAACAGGGGTAGCCACAATGATTGGCCCCACAACAGAACCTCCAAAAAGACCTCCATTAATGTCAGATATTACAAGATTCCACCAGTTATGTATTCTACACTCATCCACACCAGGGATATAGGTATATTTTCCAGATAGTGACAAAATTTGAAAGCGCCCCTGCATGCAAAGATGAAACATCGATTACATATATATATATATATATATATATATATATATAAATACGTAAACAAAAATAATAAACTAAGAAATAAAAAAGTAAAGAAAAAACTATCACATCTTACTGTTTATACCTCCCACTTCACAGTATCAGTAATTTCAGCACCGGGTTTGCGAAAGACAACGCTCGATACGCAACCCTCGGCAGAAAGTACGCAAATAGTTTGACAGCTTGTTTTAGCCAATGCTGATAACTTTTCTCGCAAGTCCTGCGAGAGAAACAAAAGCACAATAAATTCCTAGTTAAGGATTCTAAAATACTACAGAAACATGCAATGTAACATAGTATAATATTAGTTATGTTCACTTAATCTAGATAGATTCTAACTGTCTAAAACCAACTCCAAGTTAGTTATAGAGTATATGATCCTTCACATGCAATGCTTCTTAACAAATAGACATGACACATAATGGAAAAAACTGTAAATATAAACCTGAAAATTGTTTGATCTTACCTCCCCAATATTCACCCTGAGCGAGTGAGGAACGAAGCCTGTTCCAGTCTCTGTTTACGCATTTCCACCACCAAGCAAATCAAGTTTTGAAAAACCAGAAACTGATCAGATTCAAAATACCAAGCTAATAAACAACAATGTAAAACTTATTCACAGTTCATACCACCTTGTGCTTTTTTCTTGATTATGAACATTAGCAACCAAACAAGAATGTGTCACTTAAAAATGTCGAATCAACCATGTAGAAAAACTTATGACGAGATTTTACTTTTTCAGTAAGTTACTGTTTTGCATCATTCAATAAATATGCTAATAAGCACTAACAAATGAACAGAAAGCAGTGAGTTTAATTGCTTTATCAAATTCACCTTCTTTGTATTCTTTCAAATGCATAACTGTTAATTTGCGTGCAATTCTTGCAAGACCCTTTTCACTGCTCTTCTTTGGAACATTGATAATGGGCTCGATTGAGTTTTACAAAAAGAAAACCCAAACCTTTGAACAAATAACGTAAGCATCTACCATGTTTTTATCTTTTCTTAACTATGAATATTTGCAACCAAACACTTTACTTAAAAACCTAATCAAAAGGGTTGAAAAACATGTAACAAGATGACACGATTTGACTTCTTCACTAAACTACTTCACTGTATAATCCAAGAAAAATGCTAATAAGCAAAATCAAAAAGAAGGAAAAACACTGATCAATTACTTTATCAATTCACCTTCTTTGTTCTATTCTATCAAATGCAGACTATTCATCTGCATTCAATTCTTGCATGACCCTTTAACTGCTCATCCGGGGTCAAAATAGTTTTACAAGATGATAACTCAAATCTTGAACAAATAATATATATATACATGTGTGTGTAAGAAGCATATAAAAGATAAATTCATGTAGTAATATGTTACCAACCGTGAGTTACTGTATTATGTAACATTCCGGTAGAACTAGAACCACGTCCTCGGCCTCTGCCCTTGGGAGTAGAATATGTAGGCACCGTTGGAGGCCTACCCCTCTTCTTCACTCTTTGATCTGGACCCAATGCTGGGCTTTTGTTTTTGGATTGATCTTTCTCCGCCATATTACGAATGCAGAAAGAAACTGATGAACCTTGACTATCCTACTGTTTTGGAGTAAGTTTCTGTTTCAGAATATAGGGGTTATTGGATCTGGTTTCATATATTTATAGCGAAATAATGAAGTTTTTATGAGTAAAAAACGGAGGCATATATTGGATACGTTTTGAGTGTGATAGTTGCCAGGTGCCATTTTAACTGACATTTAGGAAAAAAAAGAGGAAAAACAGCTTTAGCTTAAATTTTAACGCTTCTTGAATCCCAATGAGTCAAATGCCATGTTAGAGAATAAGACAAAAGAAGTTTAAGGTTAAAAATTACCTTTTTCAATGGTGTCAAAAGGTAATATTTTCAAAAAAATTATGAACTAGCAAAGATATTTAGGATTATCAAATCATTCTGAAAGTACGAGATGCATGCAAATTTCGATAACTATTCAAGACAACTAGAATCAATGTATATAGCCAACTACTAAACATATAAACTCGATAACTAACTCAAACTTCTAGTAATAGAAGATAACTGCCTATTGACTGACAATCAACTAACTTAACTACTAAACAATAACTGCATCTTAACTAACTTAACTGACAATACACCAAGCTAACTATCACTGTGATAATTAATGCAAAGATTGATTTTTGAGTTGTCACTGTTAAGGATTTACAGTGGACAAGAAAAAGCCAGCCGAGGGAATACCATTAAAATTGAAATAGAAAGCCTGACCCAATTTACGGCCAAGCTCTGAACAACTGTTACAAGAAGGGTTTTGTTTCTCCATGAGACTTTCAATGGTACATAAAAAGTTATCCAAATTGATCCCTAGATAAAGAGGTAGTGGAAGATGGTTTTTCAGTTTTGGAGGGTATTGGGTATATTAGCACTGATAAGTGTGTTTTACATCGTATTAACAAAATTATAATATTCGTTACACTGTTTTAATTTCTAGGTATGTATAGCTAATGTTAAATACTAGGGTGTAATGTTGCTGCTGATAAGTCAGGAATGCAACAAGGGATATTACTAATTGAAGTACTGATTTTTTTTTTCGCCAAGGAAATGGCATAGAGAAGAGGTAGAGGGAAAGATGTTGTGGCTGGTTAAAGTCAAGGTGAAGGCAAAAATGGAACCTGGGTGCATGTAATATGTCAAGCAATCCAACCTAAAGTGTAAGTCACCTATTTCAAGCTGAGAATGTTTATTTTCATAACTTAATCTTCCTTTTGTTGAAAGGAAACGCTAGAAGAAAATGTGCTGTGGCTGCTGAAAGTGATGTGTCAACCATTTGGAAAGAAAAGAGCACAGGAAATCAGAGGGCTAGAATACCACCAAAATCATTGCAACCCAAACTGCCATGCATATACTTCTGCAAGATGTCAAAATCCTAAACTTTGCAACAAGTCAAAGTGATGCAAACAATGTTTAGGATCTTTATCTCCAAATTATTGCAGCCTTCTTTTTGCTTATGTATTTGGATCAATTATAAATGAAAAATCCGTCTATTTATTAAGAGATTCAGATCGTTGGCAGATAAATGTCTATTTCGTAATTTTGCATGTACTAAGGTTTGAGGTTTGCTATTTCTAACAGTCATATTGCCCACTTTAATTTAAAATTCCTTATTCAATCTTAAATTTTATTCTTATTTTTTAATATTTGATTCAATAATATCGTAACAACAATCATGATCCACATGAAATAACTTCGAGGAAAGAAAGGAAACCAGACCAATACACACAGACAAGCATATCAATAAGTAATTACTCAAGAATTCTTTCCTTCCAAATTGGGAGTAACTCATTTTCAATTAAACAATTGCTAAATTACGTACAACCACTGGACATGAAATTAGATTGACAAAGTAAGAAATATATTACAAATTTAATCTCGTAATCTACCCTTCTATTATCAAGTCCAAACATGAAGGAGGATTTCCCTTATTTTTCAAACTTAAAATATCAAAGGGAAATAAGCAATAGCATATTTCCTCCCTTTCCACTCGTTCCCCTCTTCCAAACAGAGCAATAGCATATGTACTCAATTGCACCAAAGATGTTGATCTAATTTGCACCTCCCTTTCCAGACAGCCTAAGTCGAGAAGGTGTTGATCAAGATATCCATTAATCTTGATCTTGGTATGGAAGTTGCGAGCTAAAAGGCGACTCCCTGGCACACTTGCAGCCAAAGATGCATCTTCATGTTACATGTAACATGCGCCTTGGGTCCAAAAAATGTGAAAGCGCTGATGCACCTAACAACAAGCAAACATGTTTCCACTGCCTCAGTAGTCTAAGTAAAAAGCATCTTTAACTCCTCAATTCGCGCACTTCGAACTTCTTGATCAGTCAAGGCACCAGAAATCATTCGTTGTTTACGTGCTTGTACTGCTTCCATTCTCTCCTCAACGGTCCCCTGCAATGTTAAATGCAAAACAAATACCACATTCAAGTCAATAAGTTAATAATCGATACCAAGGTAAAATTCACAAAATTTGGTGATAGACTCCAAACAGACATGCTGACAAGTGACACCAAATTATCTATATCACTTCCTCTATTTCTTTTGATCCGTCTTTAAATTTTGGAAGCACCAAGAAATATAATAAATTTTCTTCATTCTAATAAAATAGTTGTAGACGTTCCCTGTTTTAGCCTTTCTCTTTCCACCCACACAATAAACGCATCTTTAAATTAATTAAATATTAGAAGAGACATAATTAAATAAAAGAGTAACTAATATGATGTTAAATTTTACAAACTGACAAATATATAAGAATAAAAATTCTCCAAAAAGCGGACAATTGAAAAGGTACGGAAAGAGTAACATCAATGAACCAATCTGAAATTGCACTCAAAGCAAGCATCACCTCATTAAAATTTAAGTAATTCCATTAAAAAATATTATATATCTCAAATATTTAATTAGAAAGGTAGAAGCCCAGTTCTGCCAAGCTATAAAAACTTCAGCAGTTTACTACCAGATTTTGTGTACCCAGGGAAGCAATTAACAGGCCTGGTAAAAATATATAGTAATACAACCATGATATGAGCATGATTTTCCAAAATTGGAGTATTAAGCATACCTTCACAATAAACCGTGTAATGGCCACCTTCTTTGTTTGTCCAATGCGATGAATACGCATAACAGCTTGTTCCTCAACAGCTGGATTCCACCATGGGTCCTGTCCAAAGTGAAAAACTATCTATAATCCATAAAACTGGAAAACAAATACTTTCCAAATGGCAATAATAATAATGTCACTATATATTCACTGAATTGTGCATATGTCTAAAACATACAAAAACAACATTGTAGAATACAAAAAATTGTTATAAACTTATACAGAAACTAGTAAATGTAATGGTGAGTTATAATAATGTAAATTTCATGTCACACCAAACATGATTTTAAATCTTAAATCTTTAACAATGTGATGCAAATATTTTGCTCTGACTAATTTATCCTAAATGATAACTAAAGAAACTCATGCGTTGTGTTCCTAAAATTTTAAAATTCTGTATAAAGAAACAAAAACGCATATTTGGTAAGTTATAAGGGCAGTGGGTAATGGAGATTTTCATTTTAATAATGTAAGGAGAACACATATTGTACACTCACTAAAGATCATCAGTTTTGATCACTTTTACTTTTTAAATGTGTGCTGGTAATAATAATTTTGTCAAGGATGAGTTTTCTTCAAAGCCAATTTGATCAAAAGGTCACATCAGTGGACCATGTCCAATTATCCAAATGCAAATTTATTACACTATCCTCGCGCGATATGGTTAAGAAAGAGTTTGTGCATACCATGACAAAAGCATTAGAAGCTGCAGTCAGATTTAGACCCACTCCACCAGCCTTTAGTGACATTAACAACACCTGATGCATGCAAGAAATAGGTACCCATGGTCATAAATAGTCAATTCATTGAACCAGTCTCTCTACAATGTCAAGGTAAAAAAAATGAGAGGAAGTAGCTCAAGACCAGAGTGGTGCTGTCCTCTGAAAATTGCTTGATTACTTTCTCCCGCTGCTGCATATTCAAAGTCCCATCAAGACGAACAAATGAAATGTTATTCCTGTAGATGAGTGAATTCACAAAGAAACAGACCTCCTTAGTATTTTCATTGCAAAAATGTATTAAACCAGTAAAAGGGTAACTGCGCTTAATAGCAATCACCAAAGCTACATCAACTTAGAAAGAACAGTAACAATACAACACATTGAAGAATTCATGGAGTTTCTCTCCCACAAGAACAACATCTTTCCAAGAATATGATATGATTCAACCAGCAACAAAAATCTTACCGAGTGAAGGGGATCTGCAAGAGGTCCAGAAAAGCAGTCCACTGGCTGAAAACAATGCTTTTGGAACCTGATGAGCGAAGGTTTTTAAGTTCATTCAAAAGGGCAGTTACCTTGCACGACTCTACCCAGTTCTTCTCAATATCCACCTGAAACCGATTCTCAGTAGGGGCAGTGATTAGATCCTGCCTGCTGACTTCTTTCCTGTAAATCAAACATGTCCCATAACCAAGATTCATCAGAAAAATACTGCAATAAAGACAATTTTGAACTTCCTTCTTTCAAAGTTAAATAGAAGATATCAAAAATTCTAATAGAATAGCTTGATAATACCTACAAACAGGACATAGGCCAGAAGTAGCATTGCGCATACTTGCCAAGAGGCATTCCCGGCATAATCTGTGAGCACAAGGCGTCAACACTGCATCTTCAAATGCTTCAAGGCATATTGGACACTCTCCTTGCTCCCCTTTACGTAGCTCTTCGACAACTTCTTGAACATACGCCCGTGAAGGTGCCTCTTTTACTTCACCATCTGAAGTATTAAATGTTCCTCTAAGGAAGCGCTTAGCTAGTTTGTTTAGATCCGCAAATTCTTGAGTATCACCTCGACTAAATAAATCAATTGTTACCATGACAATAAGTAACTTCTGAAGAGTAAACAACTTTATAGTACAAGAGTCAAGGAAAACATAATCACAAGAGTGCTTTTCAATCACATTGCACCAAACAAGCTTCCCAAGAAACATCAAATGTAAAACATCAAGCAAAGGTAAGATAATCATCCTGCGGCATGTTGTCTCTGATGCAATCAAAGATATCAAACTAGTACAAACACCTTATACACACATACATATTGGAACTCAAGAAATAAAAATGTTTGTGATGAATCTACAACTCAAAAAAAATTTCCAAATGGGTTTAGGGTTTAGGGTGGCCACCAAACAGGATGTCTTATAAAAACAGGCCCCACAGTTCCAATCATATTTCGAACCAAAGTATTCCACCCTAAAAATCTATGTCCCTCAGTCCCTCCAAATATAGTACAGGAATAAAAATATTACCCCTCCTAAATATTCTTCAGTTTCAGGAAGTAATAAAAGGTAGGCACAGTCAGAAAGAAAATTCGACAATTACTGGAGTGTTTGCATTACGTTTTCAACATGACTTCCCACATCTCCTATGGGAGTTATATGTCATAGCTTTCACGAATTCAGCCATTTGGACAAGTTATTTTACTTTCAAGACGTGTTCAAACTACGTCAATTATATAAAAGGACTTCCTAGTTATCACTTTTGCTTTCAGTTTTCAGCCTCCACAATGCTACCATCATCCAGCATGCCATTATTGTGTTATCATTATGAACAATTTGTTTAGTGTACTAAAGTTTTATTACTCTCAAATTCAACTTGGAAACTATAACTAGAATATAGTATATTTCAAAGATCAGTGCGTATATAAATTTTAACTCTCTTGTACTTAAATTTCTTCTGAAATTGAAAACTAAACAAATACTGAAATTTCTTCTGAAATTGAAAACTAAACAAACCTGACCAATAAACTCCTTATATTAGCATATGAATAGAATGGAATTGGCCAAAACATTTTAAAAAATTTAAACAGATTAATTGTTAGCACAAAACGTCCTTAAAAACCAATTGATTAGACAAGATGCTTACAATTACAATAAGTTGTGCTGGCAGCGAAATTTCAGTACAAAATTACCTCATTACAAGAAATGGATGATCACAACATTGCCGAAGACGTAAAAGTAATTCCAATATTGAAGCGTAATTATGAAGAACACGTCCTTGCTCAACAAACTGATCAAACTTTACCTGAATAAATTATATCAACAGTTTGGATCAGTGTGACTTGTTTCAATGCCAAAAAATAAGGTAAAAATATTAAATTTAAATTAGAAATTCATAATACCTTAGATTTTTTGAATAGAGCTTCATAAAAGTCCTTTTCAGCTTCTGTCTGTTCACAGTAAATTATCTGCATATCAGCCGGAGGCAGAACTAAAATGGGCCTGCAACAAATGATAAGTTAATAGAATAAACTACTTGTTAAAATAGTAAAGGTATTTGACCAGATCACTGACTTGCCCTCTCGATCTGTGCTATGTTTGGTTCTCCTCAACATAATTGGCTTCAAAATTGATTGAACTAACTTGAGCCCTCTTTCATCACCACCCTCGAATGGTTTCTGAATAAGTTTGTTCCACCTGCATCGTCATATAGAGCAAATTTTCAGAGTCCAGTAGTCCAGCCACATACCCACTTAAAAAGATTGAACAATCAAGGTAATGAACAAAGTAGTAATAACTTCTAATAAAATGTTTTCCCACTATAAATTATTTGCCATAGATCAGTGTTAAACATTCATGACATCCAACTTGGTTCATACTTCGCACTCCAGTTAAGATACACAAATTTAAACAAGGAAAGATTACTTTCAAGGTGTGAAATTTTTCATCCATAGATGACATTGTAATTAACCAACAGAAGTTTGAAAGGTTAAGTAAAAATATTGGTCAATCAGACCACTAGTCTTAAGCTTACACAAGATTTATGATATAAAATCATAAAGTTCATGTACAAGTCTTGTTTCCATTGTTATTTGTTTTGATCCTTGAAAGAAAATATTGAAAGCTCCAACTTCCCTATGATATACAATATTCTAAATACAGTTCGAATTTGAATCAAAACTTCAGATTAAATAATATTTAACCTCCCCTCCCTCAAAAAAAAAATCTAAATCTAGGACTATTCACCATCCAAAAATGGCCTTCAGAAATAAAATAATAAAAAAACAGCTAAAAAAGTCTAATCGTGAAGAGAAAAGAGGGAAAAAGTAGAAAACATTGGACATGATAAAGAGCTAAACAAATTGAACACAAAGAAAGATGACTTTACCAGGCCCAATGACCCCAAGGCTCTATTCTCAGAAACCTCAGAAGACTGTAAATATCCTCAAGGCTGTTCTGTAGATTAAAAAGGACTGATGTCAGGAAGCATAAAAACTACATCTGTTATGAAACTCGTGACTACTCCAAAATAAGCCAATACAAATACATGAGCAGCAGATCAGATGAAAACTTTGAAGTACAGATTCATTTGGAAAAAATCCCAAAATTGATGTTTTAACTTTACGGAAAGAGATTTTCACACCCAAATCATTTGGAATTGAAAAAAGAATAAAGTATTCCACAAACTAAGGGTTTACCAGTATTGTCAGGTATATGTGTATTACAGACCGAGGGTTATACTGTTTAAACACAATTTCCAACTGACAGCGCTATAATAAAAACATGAATAATAATGATACTATGATGTCACAGATAGATTCTAGAATTTCCAGCTCCACATCTCAGCACAAATGAGCAAAATCTCATCAACCAGGAAACTGCAATTTCATGGATAGAATCTAATTATACAGATGGAAACTACAAGACACTGTCAAAGCTAAATAAAGATTTCATAAGCTTAACCATACAATATAGCCTTGGTGCCAATCAAAGGTTTTTCATATCAAGTTGATGCATCACATAATTCAGGATCAGTATAAAAATGTTTATTGAAGGTAAATTAATTAGTTAATTGATCTTAATTAATTCACATATACCGAAAAGAAATTAGTCAGTCATGAGATAGAGAAAGACTCGATTATAATTCACCTGAATCGGGGTGCCTGTTAGACACCAACGTCTGTCAGCAATTAGAGCACCAGCTGCAACAGAAACTTGGCTTTTAGAAGATTTTATGGTATGTGCTTCATCAAGAACAACTCTAAACCACCGAATTGAGAAAAGTCCGCCATTATCATCTGCATTCTGTACATAGGACAGATATGCACCAGTTGAAAAGTCTTGAGAAATGAAGTAAACAGGCAGTATTAGAGATGGTATACAGGTTTCAACTACCTCACTTGAAAATTCAGAGGCCAAAATTCCATATGTAGTAATTACAACATCACTCTGAGCGAGACTTTTTGCATCTTTTGGCCTACTATGTCCATAGTGAACATATAGAGACAGAGACCCAGGGTGCACATGAGTTTCAATCTCTGCCTGGAGAAATTGACATATGTTCAGAAATGGAAAGCATTTGACTTGCTCTACATCCCACACCATATCTGAAATACAATGTGAAATTACTCTGAAGGGGAGAAAAGCAACAAGAGAGCTTCATAGTATAGTCAACACTACCTTCCATTGCCCAAGAAGAGTCATCGGACATATTATCAAGTTGCCACCGCATGTTAGAGAATTCCTTTGCTTCGTCGGTTTATCAAAACCAGAAAATTTGGTTGCCTTCTTGGGTATGTTTGAAAAAGTGTGCACTGAATCACTAACTTCACCTCCTTCAGTAAAGGACTTGGATATGGGTTGATTGCCGACTGATTCACCCTTTCCTGAATGGGCAACTAGAAGGGATATGGTCATGATGGTCTTTCCAAGCCCCATAGCATCCGCCAAAATCTTCAAATTCACAACAAAATACATTACAAATGTTGAACAATGTGAAAGCAAGAAAAATTTTCCAGGGTTAATCCTGAAGAAACATACTCCTCCTCTGGCCATTTGAAGGGTGCTGGGAAATTCAATTGTAGCTTCACCAGAAAATGCATTCAAGTAAACAATGAGCTCCCTCCTAACAAGTACAGGAACAAATACTTCATCAGAACCACTCATTGGTTTTTCTAAGTGTGTTAAACACAATTTTAAGTTGTGATTCACAACCACAATTGTAGCCACATCTAAGCATTTGTCTATAATTTGGTACCTACAATGCAAACACAATATAAAACCATGATATTAAATAAGCATAGGCATACTTGTCAGCCAGGCGATATGCCTCCCAACATGGATGGAGGGTTGTTGCTGTCTCATCCATGCATTGTCCCTTCTCCATCTGGATCATCCAATAAAGCGCCTGCTTTTGATAAGGGCGTAGATCGCACTGAAGATCAACAGGGGGTTCCATTTCCTGAACGACACTAAGTGGTTAAAGATTACCACACCATTTATAGGCATAAGTAAACAGTGCATGTTATTCTTAGAATATAGCACCTCTAACTCTGCGCTTGATCCAACACCAACAATATTCTCAACTTCAATTTCAGACATAGAATCCTCATTGTCATTCTCATGGCCATTTTGAGAAGGATGCTCAAACTTGGCACGTGGTAATGTTACCTGAAGAGAATATCTCCGGTTAAAGAAAGGTACCATGCAAAAAAGGTGGCAGAAATAGTCACAAACCAATTACATCTGTCGTTCTGTACCCTTTCACTAAGAGGACGCTTGTTGGTATAGAAATCGCCTGGAGTTAATTCTGCCTAAAAATCAAGTAATGGAAGTCAATATTTGAGTACAATTCTTCAGAGTTACTTGAAAATTACCTTATCCAACAATATAAGCTACCTCTGCAGGCACTAAGAAAATATCACAACTTTCAACTGAATATATCAATGACATGATGTTTTCTGAATAATAGAGAACAGAAACACAGAACCAACAACCACCTTTTTAAAAGGGTTTAAACCCAGCAACCGAAACAGTGTTGGTAGTGGATGAAACACTGACTCATCAGTAGAGTTTGCAGCATCCTTGAGAGAAACATGGTGATGCTTACCAAACATTGAACTATTGATAAATACACTGAAAGAGATCCCAAAAACAGACAGAAGTCAGTTTTCACCACATAAAACATTAACCGCAAACCATAATGTTTCAAAAACAAACTTTGTCATAAACACTCTTCTAGGAAATGAAAATTATAAAGGGAAAATGAAATTAGCTTTTTTATAATAAAATGAACCTTGTCCCCTATTAATATTTTAAAAATTTAATTTTTACCTTGCATACTAATTATAGTTTATGAAAAAACTTATTTCAATTTTTTTCTCATTTTTTTAGTAAATAAATCTAAATCCTTCATACAAACTAGTAACAAAGTAAGTATGCCATTTAGCATTGAACATTACATACCTCACTAACAAAACAATGGAGTCCATGATGCCTAAAACTTGAGGACCAAATTTACACTTTCCCTCAATCCTAACCTTATGATCCCGCACCAGAGGCAAAAGACACCGAGCCCATTCATTCGGTATTCTACCAATCTGCCAAAACCAAACCAAAGAGCCGTTAATAAAAACAACACAAATTAAACTGACCAAACTCTATCACCTCATACACAAACCAACCTCCCCAGCTTGTTCAGTGGAGAACCGAATTATCTCTGTACACGCTGCCCGTCCAAACCCCCTCCCCGGAGAGGGCGAAGATAACTTCTTGATCGGAAACTTGAAAAGCACCGTCTCGCCAGAGTTTATAGTTCTACCTTTACATGTGGACAATCCCGTCACTTCCCCGCAACTCACAAACCACCAATCATCACTATCACTATTATTATCATTATTATTATTGGTGCGTTGTTCATTGAAGCTAGGCTTGGTGCTGATAGGAATGGAAGGGGAGGGTTTTGGAGGAGAAACTGAACTTTGATTGTTGGGACGCGTGGGATTGAATCTTGGGGCGGTGCGAGTGTCAAAGATGATGTTGATGGCGGCATTGACATCGTTTTTGGCCATGTGGAGGGCTCTGATGATTTCCATGTCGGAGAATTCTGAACCCACGATGGATCTCACGGTGGACAAGTGGTGGTCGCTGACCTTACTCGCCATCGGAACCCTAACCCTAAGTTCTTGATTTTGCACAGGAGTTTGAAAATTTGATAGAAAAAAAAAAAGTAAAAATACACAATTCTAAACTCCAAAAGGCGCCAGAACTGAGTGATGGAGAGAAATAATAGACTCTGTTATTTTGGCATCATTCATTCCCTTTGTATTCCCGCCATATCTATTATGTCATTTTATTGTACTGATATTAATTGCACCAACATGGCCTGCTACTTCAGACTTCATTTATCACATTTTTGCTATTGTATAGTATATTTAATTTTTACTTTCAAGTTTCTATAAAATAAATTTGAGGGTATTTAAATTTGTGAAAAATTATATATTTAAATTTGAAGTATTTAAATTTGTAAAAGGTTTAAGTATTCATTTAATATAATTTTCAAGAAGAAATATTCATTTTTTATTGTATCTATATCATTATTATTATATAAATAGATGTATTATTTATTAACTTTTTATAATTTTTAATTAAATAATTTTGTATTTTAATAAATACAAAATTATTTATTTAATTATTTAATAAAATAAATATTTTTTACTTTAAAATAATTAAAGGACTTTTTAAAAATAATGGTTATATAATCTTTTGCTACTGTTTTTAAAAAATTATGTATATTTAAAATGGTATTTTTTTAATTAATTATTCATAAAAAGGGTAAAATTATAAAACTGTGAAATTGTATACATTTTAATGTAATAAAGATGTCAATACATGTTGCATATATATTCATTCCCCATATGTGTTTTAGCATAAATTTTTTTGCATTTAAATTAAAAGTATTTTAAGAGTTTTCTGAAAAAATATAAACTTTTCAATTAAAAAATTCTCAAAGTATTTCTAATCTTTTATTTACATTAAACTCACAACATTAAAATTAAGTGTTTATATATAAAATATATATATATATATATAACATATATATATATATATATATATATATATGTGTGTATTTTAATACCTATTTGTGCATGTCAATTTAATAGCCTAAACAAAGTCTTTTTCTAAATTAAAAATAATAATATTAATTTTAAAAAGTATTTTTATGTTACATTATTTTGAATATATATATATATATATATATATATATATATATATATATATATTATATTATATTATGTACCTTTTCTTTATAATTGGTGAATAAAATATTAAAATACCTTAGAATAAAATTTAAGTTCATAACTCTTCGTCTAATTATATCCCCTAATCAATTTTGCTTACAACATTAGAATTATAGTTATTATAATTTTCTTTCATTATTTCCAACCAGTAATAAATCTAAACTTTATAATCATTTGAGAAAAAAATGGAATATACAAACTTTATAGTAAATGATTTGTGTAAGAATATTACCACTCTTTAAATTCTATTTATTAAATAACTTTTAAAGACAAATTTAGTTTTATTTATGGTACCGAAGTTTTAAAAACTAAATCAATAACTTTTATCATGATTTGCAATAATTTTATAATAGTGGATTAGTAATTTCATAAATATATCAATTAAGAAAATTAAAACAAAACTATAACATTTATCAAATCATTTTCAAACTTTCATAACAATTTTCCTTAAATTTCTTCAAATCTTACCATCTATCCATTAATCCAAACAACCGTCCTATCCATATATAATCCATTCAAATTCCTTCAAATTCATTCCCTCAAATCCACTCCTGAAACCAAACAAAGCAACAAATTTTGTAAAGTTAACGTTAAAACTTGCCTTTTAAAATGATATCATGACCTTCTAACAAGATTTGATGGAAATGAGAGATGTGTTCAAGATTTTACATTAACTATGAGTAAGATCATCTCATCATTTATAAATAAATATAAACCTTATCTTTCAAACTGGTTTTATAAAATTAAATTAAACTTAAAGTTAATTTCTTAAAATCATATTAATGAAAATATTTTATTCATGAGTTTCATGCTTCCTTCATGAATCATTCTTTTTGTCTATTTGAATGATACAATAATAATAAAAATATTAAATTAAATATATTATACGACCATACTTATCAACATCAATGAAATTTATATGAAGTTTGTCGCAACCGGGGTCACAACGGGGATGGCAAACAAAACTATAATTTTTTTTTAAATAAAACAGAGGAGTCGCCATCATAATTTATTAACGGAAAACTATGGAAAACCAAAAATAGGATAAGGCAAGTTCCCAAAACCGAATTCAGAGTCCGGGAGTCGGTTACGTGTGGAGAAGGTATTAGCACCCCACAACGCCCGTCCTAAGATGGTACCTTTAATTAAATAAGTAACCTGAGTGTAATTTTTTAAAAAAAACATTTATTTTCCCAAGAAAGAGATTAAGATAAAACAAACAAAATATTTTTTATTTTAGGGAGCCCGACAAGGTTTGACATTGCTCCTGCGTATCTCCATCAGGGATGAAGAATCAGGGTTACGTAGTTCTTTGAAAATACTTGTTTGCTAGAATGTTTGATATTTTTTTAATTTTGAAAATTATATATTTTTTATTTTGAATATTTTTTTAGAGTAAACTTCAAATTTGGATACCGTAGACGCGTTCGGTCTTTTGGTATTCCAGTCAAAGTTAAAACTTTAAATTTGGATACCGTAGACGCGTGCGGTCTTTTGGTATTCCAATTAAAGTTAAAACTTCTCAAATTAAACTCTCATACGGTGCAAACGACCATTTTAAGAATTCAATCGAGTCATCATAACTTTTCAAATCAAAATTCGGATAGTTGGAAGTTAAATAAAACATTTTTTTTAAAAAGAAAAGAAAAACACAATATGTCAAAAAATTTTATTTTCTTCATTTTTATAAAAAAGGAATTAAAGGGGCATATATCAATTATGGTATTGAAAAATAACATGGAACAATTATATGCAACATAGAATTGATACTTTAATTTTAAGGGATCATGCATCTAAAAATGGAATATGAATGAATGAATTATTGATAATGCAAAATTAGATATGGTGCCTGATGACTTTTTTATTTGTGGGGTCAGTTTTGGAGTAGTTTTTGAAGCATAAAATACATGGATGAAGAATGTATGGAAGATGAAAGATGATGAATTTTTTATTATTTATTAAATAAGGAAAAAAATGTTATAAAGAGCAAAAGGACCTCCTTTTTTTATTAAGAACACATGATTTACAAATTTCAAACTTCAAGATCCATATGAAAATTTAAACCTTACAAATCATATCTGCATTCTTCAAAAATGATAGTCTCCTTTCCAAAAGTTTTTTGCTTCTCAGTTTTAAACTGAGTGTGGATAGTAAGACAGGATAATCAATCTTCTCTCTTTTTTCTCTATTTTTAACGTATTTTCCCTTTCTCTTCCTCCTCTCTCTTTCTTTCTTAAGTCTCCGTGCGTGCTTCCCGTTTTTTCTTTCTCTCTTTTTTCTTCCTTCTCTTTGTTCTCTCTTTTCCTCTACAGAATCCGTGTGTTTTTTTTTTCAAAAACCCCCCAATCCCTTCTGTATCCGTTTCTCCTCCTTTTATTAAAGTCTTTCTCTTTTCCGTTTTTTCTGTTTTTTTCGTTATATATTTTTTTAATTATTTATTTAAAACATTAGCAAACAAATCTAAACTACTCTATTTTTTATTTTATTTATTTAAGCAAAACAATTTTTTTATATATATTTATTTTAAAACTTGCAAATCAAGTATAGAAGCAGTTATTTTTATTGTTATATTTGTTTTTATTATTTTTTATTTATTATTTATTTATTAATTTTCAGATGTTGTTGTTTTAAATTAAGATATTTTTGTTATTTTCTTGTGATTTTCGTTTTTTTATTATTAATTATTTATTTTATTATTTTTTTGGAAAAAATTATTTTTTATTTTTATTAATGGAAAAATTCAAATTTATTATTTTTATTTTGTTTTTTTATTGTTATCATTATTTTTCAAGAAAACTTAAACTAATAAATATTTTTTTATGTTATTATTCTTTTTTTTATTTTTTTTATCAATATGCTTTAATTAAAATATTACCCGGACAAAATCGGGTGTTGACAGTTGCCCCTCTTTACTTAAGTTTTACACGATAATATGAAAATTTGAGAAAAATTCATATTATCAAAGTAAAAATTAAGTAAAGATAGAAACACTGATTTTGTTCGGGTATCATCATGTGCTGAAAAAAACGAGGAGATCTTGCTTCTGTAGAGGATCTAAAAATAAAGAATGGTTGTGACTTTGCTCTCGCAGGGTGTCAAAAATAAAGAATGGTCAAGACCTTGCTTCTGCAGGGGATCAAGCACCAAGAACCAATGCAACCTTGCTCTTGCAGGGGGTTAACATATCAACAAATTTAAATAACTTTGACTTTGTTTCTGCAGGGAGTCGAAAAATAAGGAATGGCCAAAACCTTGCTTCTGCAGGGGATCAAGTGCCAAAAACAAATATGACCTTGCTTCTGCAGGGGTCAACATTAACAAATTTAAATGGTTGTGACTTTGCTTCTGCAGGGAGTCGAAAAATAAATGATGGCCAAGACCTTGCTTCTGCAGGGGATCAAGTGCCAAAAACAAATATGACCTTGCTTCTGTAGGGGGTCAACATTAACGAATTTAAATGACTGTGACTTTGCTTCTGCAGGGAGTCGAAAAATAAATGATGGCCAAGACCTTGCTTCTGCAGGGGATCAAGTGCCAAAAACAAATGTGACCTTGCTTC
>Ga0209489_100230_pt1:0-92500 | contig 93679 bp, 64 predicted proteins | sample SiratrowhiteBW_FD_187527 | JGI IMG/M metagenome (GOLD analysis project Ga0209489, IMG submission 187527) | Root nodule microbial communities of legume samples collected from California, USA - Siratro white BW (SPAdes) (version 2) | ecosystem: Host-associated > Plants > Roots > Nodule...
TTATCTTGATTTGATGTGATTTGACCTGATTTGAGTAATGATGTTCGAAAGTAATATGTGAGAACTTTTGATTGTTGTTTACTAGATTGAATATGACTTGTGATAAGACTTTGATATATGTTTTTTTTGTGCATGATTAACTGAGGAATCGTATCTGATATTATATAATTATATAAAGTGGTGAAGTTTTATTGAGATTGTTGAGATTGAAATGGAAAGTAAATGAATAGATGAATGAAAATTGATGATGTATGATATGAATTGTATGTGATGCGTAGGCATAGTGTTTTCAGGAAAAAAACATTTGTGCTGAGAAATAGGATGTGCATTGTCTAAGGATCTGGTTTAACGATTGATATCCTGACTCTACTAGTAATAGAAATCAATTGACTCTACTAGTAATAGAAATCAAATAGATGAATATTACTGGTGAGAGTCGAAGGTGAAACTGCAACATGAAAAAGGGTTGGTCAGGACAGTCATATGGATTAACCCTGTCATATGAGATTAATGGTGATGAGATGAGACACACAAATTGGGGTAGTATGACAGGTGCAGATCTCGAGGTCTATTCAATGCACGAGTCTTCCGTCGGAAGTAGATCGAGTCTGTCTATATTATATGATGTCTTGAGTTGAATGATAGATGTTGTCAATTAATTGTTATGTGTTAAATGATGTATACTTGTGATTATTTGAGATTAATTGAGATATTTTGAATTACTAGCTTACCATTTCTTGTTTGTGGTGTGTGTTTGTTTCTACTGCCGATGATCGTGTTATACACGGGAGCAGGTAATATTGCAGATGGTACTGTGGAAGATGCTCTTGAATGAGCCAGTTGCAGCCTTAAAAGCTTTTTGAAAAACAAAAATCTTATTTTGTTTATATGTATATATGTGTAAATGTAATTAGTTATGTTTTAATTTCCTATGAAGAAGGAAATATTTTGAAATACAATGTTAGTGAATGGTCTATATAAATATCTTTATTATGCATTATGTTTTAACTACTGTTTTGGATAGATTAGATGTTATAGATAATTTTTTTTTAGGTGTTACAGAACCGACATTAATATATATACATTAATTGAAGTTAAATTAAGTAGCTTTTACTTATATAATATTATTATATTGTTTAAATTGAATTATTAAGGTATATTATTAAAATAAAGTTGTAAAGTGAACATAGTCAAAATTTAATTTTTATACTTAAAAAATAAAAAGTATAGGATTGGAAAAATACAATTTCTTATGAGATAATTTGATTTTAGTTTTTGTGAAAAAATAAATAAATCATAAGAGGTTTCATGCATCATACCACCCAACAAATAGCTAGTCACCAAACTGGAGTTACAAACCAAAATAACTAGTCTTGGTGACACTTTGGCACAGCAAAGGGCAAAACCCTAACTATGCCCTAGTCTTGCAAACCTTGCTAACAAAGCCTCACACCATATTTTGGCATTAAGAGCAAGTCATCCACAAGACAATGGTGAAACAGAAAAAGAGAAGTTGCACAGAAGAAGACACAGCACTTTCATGATTTGTAGCAAGGCAAAGTTTTGGCCTAAGCAAACCTTTCTGGTTTGAACTCCTTTGCATCACTCTGGTCCCCAATTATTAGGGTCACAATTCAATTATTGAACCACTCTTGCATTGTATCATAACAATGCAACGGAGTTTTCATAATTATAATCTATCAAATTATTCATAATTATATTAATTTAAATGTCAATTATATTCAATTATATATCATAATATTATCATAATTATAAAATAAGCAAAACAATCATACTAATTATAACTAAAAGTATTGAGTAGCTTCATATAAAAAAACAAAAAGGAATATAAAAAATTATAAATAATATTAAGAGTATTTACAATAATATTTACCTATTTTATCAAATGGTCCCTTCAATACTTAAAACATAAGAATAACTATAATATTTACTTTTCATATTTAATTTTTAAAGGTTGTTTAATAACTTTAAACAGATCTCATCATGTTACATTCTTTTATAAACAACTCACACTATTTAATTATAAGTTTTATTTTAATGATGAATTTTTATAAACAACTCAAACTTTCCAATTTTGTATTTATATTTTAATTTTATATAACTTACAAAATTAATAACTATTATAATTAAATATTAATTTAATATAGATAAAAGTATTTTTTTAATTAGCATCACACATATTTGTTTCCGGATTTTTTAGTCATAAGAATGCTATTTTTCTATAATGCCATTTGAAATGAAATAAACAAAATATACCAAAAAGCATGCTCATTATTAACAATGTGATATAAAAAGGTCTTAATAATGTGATACAGATGCACTTTTCTCTTTAGTTATGGGCTAAATAACATAAAAATGTGATATAAATATTTAAAATTAATCCTCCAATTCACCTTTCGGCCTTCCCCAACCCCTTTTTCCTTCTCTCCCCACTACCCACACTCAACTCTTCCCATTCTCTCTTTATTAATAGTTAATTCATTCACTCATTTTCTTTCCTTTTTTTTTTTTCCAAAGTTTGAAATCAAAACTTTGTTTTAAATGCTGAATCCTGCCTTAAAATATTATTCCAATTTAACCTTTCTCCCATTGAGGAAGAAACCTTTCTTATAAGAAGTAGAGGAAAGAAAATAGAAAAGAAAAATAATTGGTAAATCAAATTAAATAAAACATAAAAGATAAAATAATATTTGTATAATGTTTGAACCTTTGTGAATACTAATATTTTTAAAAGATAAGATAAAACAGAAGTAAAACAAAAATATATTATATTTTGTTATATTCTTTTATTTTGATATGTTCTATTTACAAATAAAAAGGAATAGCCTAACTAAAAGAGATTAAATGAATAACCTTACTCACATATGTTTAGTGATGTAATAGTAGAATTAAAATTTATGTTTTTTAAAGTATACTGATATTTTTATCAAACTTCTCTTCAAAAAATAATATTAATGATTAAAATTGTTGAAAGAAACTTTTTTTTTAACTTAGGATTTATTATTGAAATCATGAAAATGGATATGCCTATTTATATATGTTTTTTAAAAAAGGTGTTAGGTCAGCAATACATTATTAGTCCAACATACTTAATTGGTTAGTTGAATGTTACATTTTGATAAATATGAATATTGTAGCTGTGCAATCATAAAAGGACGGACATTTGTATCATGTGAGACCATGAGTCATAAGCCTCACTGGAGAATGTAGGCTTCGACACGTTACTGTAGGTATGTTGATCCAATCATTCTAGCCCCGTTCGTTTCTCAACCCATTTGCTTCAAAAGCGTATTTTGTCGGCAGAAATAAAATTTTGAAAACTCTACTTATTTTTTCAAATCATATATTTATTATAAAAATAAATTTTTATACTTGTATAGAAAGGTAAAAACATTCAAATGATCTAATTTGTTTCTGTACACTACTACTACTCTGGTGCAGATTTTTTTTTCTTTCAAAAATGAATAAATCATATCACGGAATACGATTTCATGACTTAAAAGTAGGGATTTTTTTTCATAATGAAAAAGTCACCACAAGACATAATTTATGTTTGTTTCGTGTATTAAAAAGTCGTCGGCCGTAGTAAATACAAAACTCTAACGTGCACTCATCACTAGTAGAAAAATTATTTTTTATGTTAGTTTTGAAAGATATTTTATGTCGATTTTAGAATTGATGTAGATAAATATGATGTAGAAAGTCTTGAACATATAATATTGATTATATAACTGATATAATATGTATGTCACTACATCGGTTAAAAATAGAAATTGACGTCGTATATCTAACTAAAATAACTGAATTAAAACGTAAGAGTTGGATATTACGTCGGTTGGAACTGTAATCAATGTAATAGAAGACTTTTTACGTCGATTGTAGCTTACAACTGACGTAAAAAATCTTTTTAAAAGAAAAAAACTATGACCACAACAAAATTTAGAATTAACAAATATAGATATGTGAAAAAAAGATTACAATCTAAAAAAATGGGTGAAAAATAAAATAAAAATAAAAAATCGTAAATGATAGAATTTTGAAATTTTCATAGGCCTAATACCCTTCGGGGATTGGCCATGGGCTTTGTTACGCCATTTTGAGCAACTTTCATTTTTAGAGTGTCTCAATCCGAGCTCTTTATCAAAAGTTATGGCCGTTTGAAATTTTTTCGTCCTAAATTTTTGAAACCCTAAATATGTGATAAATCTATACAGTGTAAGAACTCCACCATCAAATATACACTAAATCAAGTTACTGATAAAAAATTTAGGTCAAAAATAAATTTCTAACTATTTTTAATGAATTTTACAAAATTACTAACCTTTTGCAAAAGGAAGAGGCAAGGGGTGTCGAACCAAGCATTCAACCGAGAGAACCACAGAGCTTGCGCACGCCAAATGAACTTGAAAGAAGTCGGAAATGGAGCCAAATGAACTCTAGCAAAACCAGTGAGAAGAGAAAACGGCACCACGCGGAATATAAATGAAAACTAGTGAGAAGAAAAAATAGCACCACATGAAACGAACCCCACAAGTAAGAGAAAAATGTAAGCGTAAGAGAAACATCCCTTGAAATCCCTAATTTTAACTCGAGAGACATATTACGTTGGTTGGGAGTTCCTAATCGACGTAGTATCTGTCCAAATTTTACCTAATTTTCTCCAAAATTCACTTGCGCGCCACGAGGAGGATATTACATCAGTAGAAAAGTCCCAACCGATGTAGTATCTTCAGTGTCATTATAAAGTTTTCAAATTTTCAGTCTTTTCTACGCCAGTTATGAGTGGAAAACGATGTAGAATATGGTATATTACGTCAGATTTGAGTTAATCGACGTAATATCTCTTTAAATATTTACAAAAATGTCACCATATTTTTGTTTACATTGGTTCTGTTTTAGCAGACATATTATTCTGACGTAGAATGAATTTTTTGTACTAGTGCGCGAATCTTCTTTTATTTATTATTTTAAAACTAAAATCGTGGAATTGTGAGATGATTTCAACACTTCTAGTTTATTTTAAGAAATCCTCTTCTCGTATTATGATTTTGGTCTTTGATATTAAATGAAAATTATATGGTAATTGGTTGATATAGAGATGATTTTCTTGTAGATATGCTTATCTGTATCAGGCTTAAAACTTAGGTTGGTTCAAGTATATATTGCAGGTGAATAGCCAAGACTCTTATGGTTGGTTGGGACGAAAGTTATTGCTTAACTCAAATAGGAAGATCACAAATGGCCGACAAACACTAATGTATGGAACATTCAACTGAAGGGATTCAGTCCATTATATTATATTATATTCATGTTGTGTCAATTGCTTAATGTAACTTAGACTTGATACATAGTGAGCGCTGATGCCTTTTTTTTTTTTGTTTTTGGATGAAGTTTTTGTTACATACTAATCTTTGCTGAATAATATGTTTGCTGGATAATATGGTACAAAACATTATTAATGTTTTTTTTATTTATTTTTTATATAAAGATTGAACACCCCTAAAGTTTCCATTTATTTAATTTTTTGGATAAAAAATAAACCGTAAAGGTACGATTTATTATTTATGTAAAAAAACTCAAAATTGATAAGTTGTGAAAGAAATGATGCTTTTTGTCATATAAAAAAGAGAAAATGAATGATAAAATAATGATTATAAGATGGATCTAAAAATAATAGTCTAATAATGTGACTCACAAGGTGGTCAACCTCTTTTACACATGAAGCTAATCCCTCTCACTTCCATCCCAGTTATAAAATGATCATACAATCATCACCGAAAAAATTTACTTGCCAAAAGCAAAGCCCACTAAAAGGGAACACCAGTACAAACAAAAACTACTGTACTATTGAACTGAATCCTGCAACATTGATCGAAACCTACGAGTTTGAACATTGTACGAAACAAATATTACAACGACATAAAGAACTGAATCGACGAGTGAGTTGTTGCCTTGGAGAAACCCTAACATGGAGAAAAGCTGATAGAAGTACAAGAGAAATCAAGAACTGGGGAGAATGGTGGCGCGCATCATCTCCTTGAACTCGTCGAAATCAACGCGCCCATCATGGTTGGTATCAACGGACCCAATCATGCGTTGGACATTGTCTATCAAGTTGCCCTCGACGAGGCCCAGTTTGCCGAGCACCACCTGGAGCTCCTTGGCGGAGATGTAGCCGTCGCCATTCTCGTCGAAGACCTTGAAGGCCTCCCAGAGGTCCGACTCCTGCTGCTCCTCCTCTTCGGTTTGGACGAAGCCGAAGTAGGTGTCGCCTAGGGACTCGTGCAGGCTCACGAAGTCGTCGTAGGTGAGGCCCTCGTTCCCGGGGCGGATGTAGGACCGCGTCATGGTCTCCAGCTCGTCCATGTCCGCCTCCAGGCCCAGCAGGCTCAGCGCCTGGCTGATCTCGGCCACCGTGATCATGCAGTCGCCGTTCTTGTCGAACATGTCGAAGATGCGGCGGAGGCGGAGCGAGTTCAGGCTCTTGCAGCGAAGGCGGAAGGAGGGTGAGGGCGCGGCGAGGGTGATCTTCTGCGGTCCCATTACCATCCCAGATGCACCCTGCGGAGTGGCGGCTCGTGGAGGAGAGTTATTATTGAGATCGGAGTTGAGAGATGAGGGTGGTGTGTCGGATTAACACATCATAGAAATTGTGTTTGTTCGTTAGAATTAACGTTGCTCTGTGTTCTGGTTTTTTGCAGGGATCTTCCTTAATTTTGGTGGTTTCGCCCTATGCTATATTATATGAGACAAAGCGTGTTCGGTGGCCCGCCAAAGGTGACTCTTTTTTTCCGTTCTTCACGACCTTTTCTCCATCTTCTATTTATAGTAACTTATATCATTCTTTATACACAACATTCATGCACCAACTTCATTCAATGTTCAAAATCTTCTTTCTTAACATTTATTTTCTTCTTAACAAATGCTTTCGTAAATTAAGAGAACAATGTGTGATGTACTATTTTTGACTTCACTTTTAAATATGTTAATAATGTGCAACTTTTACATATGATCCAAAACCTTTTACCAGTACAAACCATATGTTTACATATATTTATATCATTACGTGAATTTTGTTACTTGATTGCATGGTAAATATATGATTTAGGGATTAGTAATTAGTAATTATATAAATTTCGAAATACAAAAAATAAAGATTTAATGTAATTAGTAATAAGTTTAGGGCACACAGATTGTAGTATTTTAGCATGTGTAATATATATGTATTACACATAGTAAGTGTTTATTTTTTATATATTATTACAAATTAGAATATATAAGTATTTTTAGTATATAACTTATATTTAGATTTCTAAATTACTAGTGGTATCAATAAATGAATAAAAGAAAGAGAGGGATGGAAAAACTCAAGTTGGTGTGATATTAAAGATGGTTTACAACGATGGCTTTAATGGGTCATAGTTGACTTTGACAAGGCCACTTGAGTTTTTTTTTTCCTTATCTAGATGAAACGAAAGGCTTGAGTTGAGTTAGGTTTTTGAAAATGGGTCATTGCTCCTCACGTTGTTGGTCAAGTTCTTCATCTAGAACATTTATTGAATTCATATGCCATATTTGAATTCTTATCTAATTTATACTTAAAGAGTGTATTTTGACTTTAAACAAAACTTAGTCGTACGGTTAAAAAATGTGTGAAAGATGGATCAAAAACAGCCCAATGGCCCATTCTCACCAAAGACTATTATAACTAACCCAAAAATACGACAGGTCATAAACTTTATAGGAAAATTAAAATAAAAATAAGAAAATCTATAAAATAACATTAATTTAGGTAAAATTTAAATAAATTTTTGAGAAAAATTAATATATTTATATAATTAACTTGTATACAAATGAATTTTAATTTGTAACAAAAACTTAATTTTTCTAAAAAGTTATACACACATGACAATGGTATATAGGCATGCTTTTACTAAGAGCAACTTGGATTCTGTCACTAAAAGGATGATGTTTTCTATCCCTTTGCTTTTAGTAGGATATCATATAGTGTATTAGAATTGGCATTCCATAAACTGACCCTCATTGATTCTAAATGCCAACGATAATAATATAATAAATGGTTTAAGGTGTATCCTTAAAAAATTTGATATTCTTTTGAATTACTTTCTTGTTAAATTGTTTATTTTTTTAAAATGTTTTATCTAAATATAACAATTTGAATTGATTGAATTTTGTTTTTTTTATTAAATAAAGTATTTCAACTATTATAGAATACAAAAACTATTATCAAATGATACAAATGACGTTAATAAAAAATAATCATCTAGAAATCAATAAAAAGTAACTATTACAAAGATTAACATTTAATTTCTGCCTTACGCTCGCAAAAATAAGTTATCCTAACAATATCAACTAAAAAAATAACTCCAATTGATATTAACTAAAATTTTGAACTTATATTTATTAAAAAATAATCTTATTAACACCAATAAGAAAGGTGTCTAATTACAATAGGTTGAAAATTAGCTCTAATAATGTTAGTCTAAAAAGATCATTATTAACTGAAAAACGTTAATTAAAATACAATTCAACTTATATAAACTGAAAAGAAATTTAGTTAATGTCAATCCAAAAAACTTATATCTGACATAAAGTAAAAACATCTCTATTAATAACAAAGAAATTACTAAGTAACATACAACTAACATTGACTTATATGGAAAAAATTAACCTTATCAATAAGGACCACAATTCATTATAGTCAAGTTTTTACCTAAAAGAAACTTCAACCTACCTAAATAATGTCTCATATCAAGACAAAGTCTAATCAGAATCAGAATATAAATATAGATTTGAAAGAGAAAAAAAAATTAAAAAAACTTCAATTCTTATAAATAGTTGCACGTTGCTGCACTTATAGTCTATAAGCTTCCAAATCTCACAACTCGAACTAAATGATCTATCTAATGTCTAGGAATTTCCCGAGACTTTTAGTTAGAGATAACTTTGTTGATGATGGTAGATGGATGACCTCCAAATGACCGCTTTTTTCCTGGTTTGGACCCAACCCTTCAAGACATAAAATTTGTTTAGAAGTACCAGTAACAGTACAAGTTAGTTTTGTTAATATATTGCTTAATTCTCTCATATTCTGTCAAATTTTAATGCCAAAACTAAATAACAGTACAAGTTGATACCTAACATATTCTCTCAAATCTCAATGCCAAAACTCAAATTACGATTCTTATATATCAATATGTCTATCGCAAGAGGACTCGGTTAATCAAAATGCTGTCACAAGAAAACTGAAGCCAAGCTTGACCTGTTTATACTAAAGGGAAATTTTATAATATTGAATCACTTGCAAAAACAAGATTTCAGACCTCTTTCATTGAACAAGATTTTCCCTTTTTGCACGGAATCACATCACTATTCAAAGAAACAAGCACAATATATAAATATACTCCAGGAAAAAGTGTTCTCAGAGGTTACAAAACTGAAACCAACTTCTAATAGACAAGCATACAACTAAAGATCAACATGTAGACAAACGTAAGTAACTATTATTTATGTAACAAAGAGACACCAAAGTATGAACTATCAATAACCTACAAATCTGCTTCATAACTTGGCCTTATTCTTGCAATTTTGGCTTGTAATCTTGAAGTCAAGAATACTAATAGTGAATTGGCAGAAGGACTTTGCAACAATATGTTTTTTGATGAATCCGAGGAAGGTAACTTTTCCAGGAATCCTAGTAACAGTGTCCATAGAGATATCTCCTCCCATTACTTCCCCGAGAAAACTGGTCAAGTTGGAAGCTAGTTGATCCACCTGAAGTGTGAGTCTGCATGAAAGTATTGCAGACCCCCTTGAAGGAATCAAACCAGGGTATATGGCTGTCTCTCCAACCTCTTTTCCTTTGTACAGCAACACACTCTTTCCCCCTCCATGCCTGAAACTAGCACGGTTCTTGTTCTCAACCTGGACCTTCAGATCAAGAGTGACATTGATTTGTATGTCAATGGCAGGAAATGTTACACGGGGATTCACACCCTCCAAAGTGGCAGACACAAGTTGAGTCCTTGGCTCCTTGGTCTTGAACAAGGTAAAGGCCAAGATAATTGTCACAAGGACCAGCACAATGAGCAGTAACAACACTGCCCCAGTGACCATTACGCACAGTCTTCTCCTTAGCTTTTTCTGTGAAATCACCACCACTTGCTCGTGGTCCTGCTTGTTCTGTGATTCTGTCGTGATCTCTTCTTGTTTTGGTGCTAATTCGGACATCATGGTGGCCCAGTAGAGGTAGCAGAACAAAGGGAAGTGTGAATATTAGATCTTGAAATGGGACCTTGGTGGCCATGAATGGCCTATATAGAAGCTCCAACCATAATAATAAATAGTGTACTAATTACTATTATCTTAAGGTAGTTGGAAGTTGTTGGGGTCCAATGGTTTTAATGCTCACTATTAATTAGTAGTATGATGCATTGCAGACTCAACTTAATGCGCGGCAAGCCATGCCGTGTCCCAACTGTCAATAAGAGTTTTTTTTTTCTTTTCTTTCATAACTACAGTAAGAGTCTCTTTTATATTTGAATTAACAGTATCTAAGTCAGCTTTCACAGTTGCAGTGAGAGTATTTCAGATGTAGGTTTCATCTACTGTATCTGTAAATATGGACACTGCTGACTTTTCAATATGAATAATAATAATTATATAAATGATTTTACGATTAGTCACCTTTTCGATGTTCACAGGAGAAAAAACAAATCCTACATATAAGGGCAGAGGTGGTGAAAATAAAAAAACATACATTTTAGTAGGTAGTTTGTTCATATTTTATTTCCCAAACAGGTAAGGTTGAAGTACAATATAATTATGTTGATGTTGAGGTAACATTTCTCTCATTTTTTTCATTTTTCATTGTTTGGTAAAACGTATTTACATCACTTTCATTACATCATTTATAGATATTTTTCTAAACAAAAATATTCTGTCACGTATGTGAAAGTGGGAGAAAATAGAATAAAAAATGAAGGAAAAAGAAAGATGATTCACATGAGAGGATATGGAATTGAGAGAACCTCTATGGAGGTGAGTGTTTGAAAGATTACATAATGGAGTTGTTTTGTTCTTTCTTATATTTCTTTCTTTTCTCCCTTTTTCAACCTAACATAGAAATCAAGCTGAAAGCTTTGTCGTGGATGTGCACTTATTGTCCTCAATTGTTCTATTGGCAATATTGAGGTTGAAATCACAGGAAGAGGTAGAAGCCACATTGAACTTGATAAAGCCTAAGACTTTGACTATGCCAAACATTCTCACTAAGGTGTTGAGGGGCATTGAACCTGATGCAATGTCTTTGGTGACCCCACTGTTGGAGGCCAAACGATCAGCCATAATAGTGAGTGTCAAGTTGATTCCCTTAATCTCATCTCCTAATATCTCTCCATTGGGGATAGGACCTTCTCCAATCAATGTACCCCTATAGTTGAGTTGTGCAGAGCTATTGTGGTACTCAAATCCAAACTTATTTCTGTTGTTAACTGAAACATCCACATCCAGTGTCACATTCACAGTTAGACTCATGCTGAATATGTCCATGCCAAGGTTCATGTCCTCAACCTTTATGCTGTCCACTGTGCTAATAGGCTGATGTGGTTTGAACACTGTAAATGCTAAGAGCACCAATACCAACAAAACTGCAATCACTGCACATAATGTTACCACCAGGCATGTGGTCATTCTGCCTTTGCTGCCAGATCCCTCTTTCATTCTGCCTTTTTCCTTCTTATACCAGAGTGGATCTGCATCATCATGCAATTCATCTATCAATTTGGAATTTTAGTATAATTTCAAGTGTGTGAAACTTAAGAACCATCATTTCTGACTCAAATGCAAATTGAGAAATCCTTGTATTGTACCAATTATTTGTTCATCTGTCTATCTATATGCACATAAACATATATAAGAGTATGATAAACTATATACTAAACAAGTTCACGTGAGATATGTATATTCAAATTCAGAATAATACCAAGCAGTACCAAATGTTCCAATTTTAGTATTCATTTTCTTGGTTTCGCTTTGATTCAGAGGATGATGCACCCTTGTAATTATCATATATATTTTGGGAAGTCTAATAAAATAAAGCCTATTATTTTGTCTATTTAGAGCACATAAGATTTCTTGATTTCTTCAGAGACTCACCACTTTGTTTTTTGTCCTATCTATTTGTCACTTTGCTTGTTTTCCTGGTTTAAGAACCTGTCAAAATCTCTATTTTTCTTATGTCTTTGCTTGTTCTATTTCCCTTGTCTATAAAGTTTCAGTTAAAGTAAAAGAGATCGTGATTCATGATTAACGAATCTGCAATTTAAAAATTAAAATGCTAATATATAATCTTCTTGAACAAAAACAAGATATTGGAAATCATGTTTTCTATATAAAAATATGATATCATAGTTAACAACTAGATAACACAAACACATTGTAATGATTCAATACAGTAGAATATTATGCCATGAGTTAAGAGTTTCGGTTTATTGCGCATTTGGCTCACCTGGACAGCAAATGTTTTGTGAGGAAGTTCAGTTGTCAAAAGCACCTTTTGATAACTTTTCTCCACCAACCAACTGTATTTGAAAGTAAACATTGTATGGTATCAGGTTTGGTACAATAGTGTAATAGTAGAAGCCTCAATTGTATATATTGAACATTATATTTGTACATTTCTGTGTCTGAGTGTCTATACAAACAAGTCAAACAGAAAAGAGTCTGAAATAGAAACGTATTTAATTATTTTGGCTAGTGAGAAACAAAACTTGGATTGCTTGTGGATTCAAATGAAAACAGAGGTGATTTCTGAAAAAGGGTAAAAAAATAACATACCCCTGATTTGTTTAAGCTTCAGGGGTTATTATGATTAACACCAATGACCAATCAATACTAGCAAAGATTTGAATCTGTCAAAGTTTTCCAAGGAGGAAATTACCTACTTTTTCCAATTAATCAAGCAAACCATGCATCTGAAAATGATGCCATTACTTGCCACCAATAAAACAAAATTATATAGGACTACCCCCACATTGATTCGTATACATGTGATGCAGGTTTTTATTAACATGAAACATCATAGCTTCCAACACTTTGTTACTATTACTTTTCTTGTCCATTATTATTTTGTTCCGTGTCCATGATTCACGACACAGAGAACCAAATTCTTGATGTCTATTCCGAACAAGATCGTGAACAATGCAACAAATTGCTTGAACAAATTCAAATTCAATATATTTAGCTTGCTTAACATAATCACATTGATGAAAAGATTAATACAGAATCCACGCCAGAGAAAGATGAAAACGATATGTCATTGCAACAATTATATAACAGAAAAGGTGAAAACAATTATCAATATAAGTACCTATTGATTGATGCTTGAATGGAGAGGGTCCTCTCACAAATGTTCAGACCCCTCAAAATGCAATCCAATAGAAATTGCAAGATTTGAATATACAAATTGGCAAAGGCACCTTCAGAGGTGCGGTTTGCCAATTCCTTCAACAAAGCTATTATTGGCTGGTAAGTGACAATTCAAATTTAACCAATAACAAATAAAATTTAGTTATCAGCATGTGAGTTTGCATTTTCTATTCTGGTCATGATGATAAAAAATTGCACTTAGGCTTAAAACATGAATGCTATGTTTGTGTTATGTAGGAGTGTATCAACCACTAGGAAATGCATGGAAAAAGAAACCACACAATCCTTGGTTGAAATTTATGTAAAAGGAGGTAAATTTTGTAATGTTCTATATTAGGGGTATGGTAGAGAAATTTTTTTAATCAAAGTTGAATTGTCATTTATGTGACAAAATTCCTTCTACTATTCTCTTCATTTATTTATCTATTTATGGTGTGCCAAAGATTTTTCCTCTGTATTTCCACTGTATTTTCTCTTTAAAATTATCACATCAAATTATTAATGCTAATATACTATAACACAATAATAGATTATATTATAATGTTTATTCATATGGAATTGAAAAGCAATAATAAAAATAATTTTATGGTTTACATGAAATTTTATTAAAAGCAAACACTAGCTCCCTTAGGATGGGTGTAACCGAAAACTATAGTGATTGAATATCAAATTATGAATGTATCTAACGAAGGTTAGATCGTGGTTTATTGAGGACAAGAGCGAGGGAAGTTTATAAAATTTTAAGAAATGTTATGTGACGTCTTAAGCTTAATACCAAATCTTAAAAAAGAGGTAGGTGAAATATCTTTTCTAAACCCTTTTTAGACAATTTTGAAATACACAAATTCTAATAAAGTTAAAGTTTGTAGGAGTTAGATAATGAATAGTTTATTTTTATTTTCATTATCGTAGGAGTGAAATACACATTTTTATTTTCATTATTGAATTCTATTTAATAGTTCATGTATATTAAATTGGTGAGATAATGAATAGTTTAGTAATGTTAGAATATTGTTACTTATCATATTCCAAGAAAAATTATATTTAATTAGGGTTATATTTAACATTTTTTACGATTTTAACTTCCGATAAGTGTGTTATCTGTAGTTTGATTCTTTCCTGGAAGATCCAGCGTCGCTAACGGATTATCAACGATTTTGACTAACTCCTGAAATGAGGATTATTTACCAGCGGTTTACAAAACTCCTGTAATTGCCAACGATTTTTGAAACCCCATTACTATTTGCGGTTTTTGAAAACCTCCGCTACTTGTAGTGGTTTTAAAACCCCGTTAATTTCATTTGTGTTTTTTATTAAATGTGTTTTATCTAGTTTTATGACATTAATCTTTAAAAACTAAAATATAACAAAAGAAAAATATTTGTATTTATAATGGAATGTTAAAATAATGTTTACAATTTCAGGCAGAGATATTTTCTAGTAAAATCTACTCAGACACTCCTTTGGTGTTGTTCTGTCTCAATGCAGAAACCGAACTCGTGGAAGTGTCAATTGAACTCGATCTCCTCGACGTAACCGTGTCGGCACCGATACTCGAACCTGATCGCTATTCAACTTTCTTTTTGGTCGCACTGCTAGTGTTCGCAATGTTTTGGCAGCTCTCCTGGAAGCTTATGGAATGTTCCTCTTTGGAGAACTGAAAAGCTTTTTCGGCGCAGCATCTTCGGCAAACTGCTCCGACGAAACTTTCATTGGACCGCAAAGATTCCAAAACTCTCAAACTGAAAAACAAAAATAGGAAGTGAGGAACAAGTTAAAGAGCTAAACTATCATACGCATCGTTTCAAACTAAACACCAAGCATTGTGGTGTGGATCTAGCGCGAGCGAGAGAAGAAAAGAAGCACAACGTGAATAGAGAGCAAAATGTGCATGATTAAAAAGTGGTTGCATCACGAAGTACCTAAAAGATGTAGAGATCTAACGAGAAGCGAAGGTGGGTTGGAACATATGAGTTGGAATTGAAAAGATGGTGTAAAAAAAAGAAGCGAGAGTGGGTAGAGGGTAACAAAAAGCAAAGGTGTAGTGAGTGTGAGAGGGACACAGGAGCTGGAACCAATAAATGAGATTATAGAAATGAGGCAAAAGTTGGAAGGGACCCTTGTGGGGTAGAGTAGGATTCTTTGAAAATTTTCAAAAACAAAATTGTTTATAACACACACCAAAGTAAGGATGACTTGTGAAAAACTGAATTTTTTTGTCTTTATCAATTTGTTAATGCTCACTTGTGTCAATTAAAGTTCCAATTACAAAACTTCATTGATTTTGGTTATATGTGACAATAACAATAAAAGAACTTACCAGGAGTTTGAAAAACCTCAATGTACATACATGACTTACTAGAGGTTTTATAACCTCTTTTAAAAAACCTCTATTTAAAATTAATAGTTTTGTAGTGTCATTTTCACATACAAGATTATATTAGATGAGAATTAAACTCTTAACTCATTAGAAGATGATGTTTAACCCGAATGACAATTTTCATTTTTGTCTTTATGACTTGATTCAGGTGGGTTCAATGCAAGTAATCATTTGGGTATTTCAAAATTGACAATCTATCTACACTTTCATATATTCCAATCTTGTTTTGTTTGACCCAAGTGTTTACTCTTCAATTGTTAGATAAAAATAATGGTGGTTAGTAGAATAACTAAGTGAGAGTAACCAATGTTCAATAAATTACAAGAATGATCAAAACGAGGACTAAGTAAATTAAAAGTTGAAGAATAGTTGATTCTATTAGTACAAAATGACTAAATATAATGGAGAAAGTTAACATTATCACTCAGTGATAGTTAGGAATACTTATTGAAGTAATTCTTTGAGGTGATGTTATTTAAGGATAGTTTAGTATCATGATTTTTAGAGGAACCTGAGAATGATTTAGCAACACCACAACAAAAGAAGTGGTCACATAAATTTTAATCTTTTTTAATGGTCTTTGAAAGTTTGTTAATGGATTTCTTTCTGATAATGAGCCTTGATCTCTACACAAAGCTACATGTGGTCAAAAATTTTTCCATTGATATCAACACAAAATAAAAATACATAAAAAAACATTAACAAAGTACAAAAAATATAAAAAACCTAACTTATGGAAATCCTTACCCCAAAGTTATGATACCAAATCCTTAACTTATAAAATGGTGATGATATCTCGACTACTTATCGAATGAGAAAGTTATTTTTATTATTTCAATATCTATTTTCTTTTCAAATAGCAACATATATTGAACCCTATAATCAAATTTACTCAGTCTTTACCAATAAAAAGGAAACCAATATGTTTTATTTAAGTACATAAAAATATTTTTCTCTACATTTGTTGTCGAACTTTTCACTTTGAATAACTTATTTTAAAAGTTTTTAAACGAGTTATATATAGACAAAAGAGGATCGTACTTGGTTGTGTTCAAAGAAATCCAACCAATACATGAATTTTGTTTGAGTTGGTAAAATACATAAATTTATTTGTTTGAGGTGATAGAAAAAGTATTGGCAAAATTGGCCCTAAAAAAGGTCTAATTATTGAGATGAAATTAACTTTGAGTGACTTTCATCGCAATTGACATCGTGTATTCAAAAACTAGAAAAAGATAACAAAATATTTAGATCCTTACAAAATTATTCATATACAAAGGTGAAGTCTTGTCGAGTATAAGTTTCTTATATAAGTTTCTTATATAAGTTTCTTATATCCAAGGTTGACTATTCCTTACTAAAAGAAGCTCAACAAGTATTTTGTCATGACAAGTGTTGAAGGATTTTGAAAACTCTTCAACTAATCCCCTTGAGGTAATACTAAAAAGGGATATGCGTTGAACTCATTGAATACCATTTTATAAGCAGTTGAACTCATTAAATACCATTTTATAAGTAGAAGATCTCACATATATTGATATTGAATTAAATTCAAAAATATATGTTGATATCATTGTATTTTATTCAAATCTAATTTACTTTTGCTGTTTAAAAATTAAGCAAACTTAGAAAGTTTGGAAATTACATTAGTCTATGGAATAGAAAGTTTTTATAATTCAAGAGATTAGATTTCAAAAATATCTAAGTGATTAATGATTGACACATGTACTTAAATGAAAATTACAAATTGTCAATCAATATTAAATTATTTCTAAAATGAATTAAAGTCCCCCAAAAGACGCACACAATATACTAAAGAAAATAATTCTTATTCAAACGACAATAGAGTTGAAGAAGAAGTGTATACACGAGTTATATAGAAAAAAAAAGATATATAATATCCAAAGAGCAACACAAATAGGAAAATATTCAAGTTTCCTATAAAGCTACTGACGGACGATGACAAAGCTACTATATGATAAAGATGCAAATATTACATCAAAGCCAAAAGTTGCCATATATAACGTCAAGAAGAAAAGATAAAGAGAAGAATGAGACTCATGAAGGAAGAAATTATTATACCAACTCTCAACTTTTGAATTTTGAACAATAAATTAATGACTTTAAGTGATTGATAAATTAATAATATAGCGAATGTAAAATTAGTAAAGCTAATTTTTTTATACAAGATGAAAGGAGTAAAACACTCCTTGCTAATAGCCATAAATTTTAATGATGGAGGAGATAAGAATTAATCACCTCATGTTATGAATCGTTTACATAAGAGAGACTCACTTATAAATTGAATTTTCTCAATTCATTTTTCCATCAAGTCATTTAGTCATATAAGAGTTTCTTTGAGTAGTTTTTCTCCTATATATCAAGACAGAAGTGTGTTCTTCTTTTGTCAAGAGAGTGTGTTATTGTTATCTTCTTAAAATAGAGAGAAGTTGTAATTCTCAAAGAAAGTTATTGAGTTCTTTCCATATCTTATACAAACTTCTTTTCCTTTTCATCTCTATATTTTAGCTGCATCATTTGTCTAATACTAACAGTGGTATCAGAGCCAAAGGTTGTTGATTAATTATTTTTCCGCTGCGAGTTATTGTATATTATAAAAAAAATGGCAGCAAGATATGAAATTCAGAAATTCAATGGGAGTAATTTTCCTTATGGAAATTGAAGATAAAAGCAATCATGAGGAAAGATAATTGTGTGACTGCAATTGAAGGTAGACCCATTGGGATTACATATGAAAAATAGAAAGAGATGGATGACAATGCAGTTGCAAACTTGCACTTGGCACTAGCTGATTCAGTCTTGTCAAGTGTTGCAGAGAAAAAGACAGCAAAGGAAATTTGGGATGCTCTCACCAAGTTATATGAGGTCGAGTCACTTCGTGACAAAATATTCTTGAAGAGAAGACTTTATACTCTTCGAATGAGTGAAACCATATCGACAACGGATCACATCAACAATCTAAATATGTTATTTTCCCAACTCTCATTGTTGGACTACAAAATAACAGAAAATGAACGTGCAAAGCTTCTACTTCAAAGTCTACCAGATTCATATGATTAACTCATCATTAACTTAACTAATAATGTCTTGACTGATTATCTTTCTTTTGATGATATGGCTGCCGCGATTCTTGAAGAAGAATCTAGGCGCAAAAATAAAGAAGATAGATTAGAGACCTCAAAGCAAGCAGAGGCATTGTTGATGATGAGAGGGAGATCAATGGAGCGTGGTTCTAGTGGGAGCCAAAGCATACCAAATTCACAACGAAGGAAGCAATTCAAATGCTACAATTGTGGTAAGAAAGGACACTTCAAGAAAGATTGTCAGAATAAGAAGAGTATAGAGAAGGTTCCAGAAGGATCAATTTCTCAAAGATGTATTACGAGTACCTCTGATGATGGAGAAATCCAATATGGTGAAGCAACAATTGGTTCTAAAGACGGTAAACAACTTACTGATGTTTGGATTGTGGATTCAGGAGCAACCTAACACATGACTCCTCATCGTGATTGGTTTTGTACTTATGAGCCTGTATTGGAAGGATCTGTATTCATGAGAAATGACCATGCCTTAAAAATTGTTGGAGTGGGTGCCGTCAAAATAAAATTGTTGGATGGTTCTATTCGCACACTTCAAGGGGTAAGACACGTGAAGGGCTTAAGGAAGATTTGTTGTCTATTGGGCAGTTTGATGGTTTCAAGACCCATATTGAAGGTGAGATCTTGAAAGTTATTAAAGGTGCTCTTGTGGTAATGAGAGTAAAAAAGATCGCGGCGAATATATACATGCTTGTGGGAGATACTCTACAAGAGGCAGAGGCATCAGTTGCTTCAGCAAGCCAAAAAGAAATGACGATGACATGGAATTACAAATTGGGCCACATGTCAGAACGAGGTTTGAAGATTCTTGTGAAACGTAATCTCATTCCCGGGCTCAAATCGGTAAACTTACCGTTTTGTGAGCATTATGTTACAAGCAAGCAACATAGATTGATGTTTGGTAGATCGACTGCTCGGAGCAAACACATACTGAAATTGATTCATTCTGATGTATGAGAGTCACCGAAGATGTCCCTAGGAGGAGCAAAATATCTTGTATCATTTATTGATGATTACTCTAGGAGGCTATGGGTGTACCCGATCAAGAAGAAGTCAGATGTGTTTGCAATATTCAAGGAGTTCAAAGCAAAGTTAGAACTTGAATCAGGAAAGAAGATTAAATGTTTAAGGACAGATAATGGAGGAGAATACATAGATGGTGATTTTCTCACATTTTGCAGGCAATCAGGTATTCAGCGGCACTTCACAGTTGCACATATGCCTCAACAAAATGGTGTAGCAGAGCTGAATAGGACTCTCCTAGAAAGAACACAAGCTATGTTGCGAACTGCAGGTTTAGCCAAGTCCTTTTGGCAGAAGTTGTTAAAACCGCTTGTTACGTGATAAATTGATCACCATCTATCGCAATTGGGTTGAAGACACCCATGGAGATGTGGCAAGGTAGGCCACCTAATTATTCTTCTTTACATATATTTGGTTGTCCTGTGTACGTGATGTACAATTCCCAAGAGATGACAAAGCTGAACTCAAAGTCTAAAAAATGTATATTCTTGGGTTATGCTGATGGAGTTAAGGGGTATCACCCGTGGGATCCTACTTCCCGCAAGGTAGTTGTCAGCAGAGATGTGATATTTACAGAAAATGAATTGCAAGAAAAACAAGAAAGTGACAACACTGTTAAAGAGATAGTTAGAGTTCAGATGGATGAGAAATATAGAGAAGATGATTTTTCTGAAGTAGAACCAGAGCACGAAGAACAAGAACTAGAAAAGGCCAATGACATAGAAGTTCATCGATCCACTCGACAAAGAAAAACACCATCATGGTACTCAGATTATGTTATGACAAGCTATGATGCATATTGTCTTCTAACAGAAGAAGGAGAGCCAACAACTTTTGTGGAGGTTATACACAATCCAGAGGCTTCTATGTGGATGACAACAATGCAGGAAGAAATCGAGGCATTACGTAGAAACCATACTTGGAAACTTGTTGCACTTCCAACAGGTCGAAAAGCCATTTGTAACAAATGGGTTTACAAGATCAAACGATATCATGCAAGATTGGTTGTCAAGAGATATGCTCAGAAAGAAGGTGTTGACTTTAATGAGATATTTTCTCCAGTGGTAAGATTAACTACTATTAGAGTGGTTTTAGCTATGTGTGCTGCATTTAATTTACATCTAGAGCAACTAGATGTAAAGACTGCTTTTCTTCATGAAGAACTTGAAGAAGAGATATATATGCTCCAACCATAAGGCTTTGAGGAACAAAGAAAAGAAAACTTGGTTTGCAGGTTAACTAAATCTTTGTATGGTCTAAAGCAGGCGCCAAGGTGTTGGTACAAAAGATTTGATTCCTTCATTATTAGCCTCAGATATAACAGACTTAGTTCAGACCATTGTACCTATTACAAGAGGTCTAGCGATAATGATTTCATCATTTTATTATTATATGTGGATGACATGTTGGTGGTAGGCCCCAACAAAGATCAAATCCAAGAATTGAAGGCACAATTGGCTAGGGAGTTTGATATGAAGGACTTGGGACCAGCAAACAAGATTTTAGGGATGCAAATACACTGAGATAGAAACAATAGGAAGATTTGGCTATCCCAGAAGAATTATTTGAGGAAGATCTTGCAACGCTTCAACATGCAAGAATGTAAGCCAATTTCAACCCCACTTCCTATAAATTTTAAATTATCCTCAAGTATGTGCCCTAGTAGTGAAGCAAAGAGGATGGAAATGTCTTGAGTATCGTATGCATTAGCATTGGGAAGCCTTATGTATGCTATGATCTGTACAAGGCCAGATATTGCACAAGCAGTTGCAGTGGTAAGTCGATGTATGGCAAATTCGAGTAAAGAGCATTGGAATGTTGTTAAGAGGATCATAAGATACATCAAAGGGACCTCGAATGTTGAATTATGTTTTGGTGGATCAGAACTTATTGTCAATGGATATGTTGATTTAGACTTTGCAGGTGATCTTGACAAATGAAAATCTACTACAGGCTATGTATTCACACTTGCAGGAGCAGCTGTGAGCTGACTGTCTAAGTTACAAACAGTAGTAGCCTTGTCAACTACAGAAACTGAGTACATGTCAGCTACTCAAGCATGCAAGGAAGCTATTTGGATCCAAAGGTTAATGGAGGAACTCGGGCATAAACAACAAAAGATTATTATATATTGTGACAGTGAGAGTGCCTTGCATATTGCAAGGAATCCAACCTTTCATTCAAGGACAAAGCATATTGGAGTACAATATCACTTTGTTCGGGAAGTAGTAGAAGTCGGGAATGTAGATATGCAGAAGATTCATACTAAAGATAACTTAGCAGATGTCATGACAAAACCAATCAACACTAATAAGTTTGAATGGTGCAGATCCTGCTATGGCCTATTGGATACATGAGCAACATGGATTTTGAAATTTTACCAAAATTAGCTTTAAGTGGGAGATTGTAAAATTAGTAAAGCTAATTTTTTAATACAAGATGAAAGAAGTAAAACACTCCTTGCTAATAGCCATAAATTTTAATGATGGAGGAGATAAAAATTAATCACCTCATGTTATGAATGGTTTACATAAGAGAGACTCACTTATAAATTGAGTTTTCTCAATTCATTTTTCCATCAAGTCATTTAGTCATATAAGAGTTTCTTTTGAGTAGTTTTTATCCTATATATCAAGAGAGAAGTGTGTTCCCCTTTTGTCAAGAGTGTGTTATTGTTATCTCCTTGAAATAGAGAGAAGTTGTAATTCTCAAAGAAAGTTATTGAGTTCTTTCCATATCTTATACAAATTTCTTTTTCTTTTCATCTCTATATTTTAGCTACATCATTATTTGTCTGATACTAACAGTGAAGATATTCATCAGAGCAAAAGTTAGTATTCAGAGAAGATACAATCTTCACAATCATCGTTTTAAAGATATATATATAAAGACTATTGAAGATCCTAAGAAAGAGACATGAGAAATACTTTGAACACACGAAGAAGAAATACAAAGAGAAATATTATGAGTGAGTTTATTGTTTATATCTTGTTATTGAGAGCAAATAAAGGGTTGTGTGCTTAACCGTTATAATTTATTCATCTTGTGAAGTATATTCTATAAGATTTTATTGTTCTTTCTATTAAAAGAGTTTTTATCATTATTGAGAGGTCTTAATCTCAAGAGAAGATTAAGATCGAATTTGGCTGAAGAAGTTTGAATACTCATTACTTAGAAAAGTATAGAATACTTGTTGTGGTGTAAAATACTCATTATAGTGAGAGATGTAATCATACTTGTTCATGAAGAGGTGTAAAAACTAGCTTAACGAAATTTCTATAATAATTAATTAGAAAGACTCCATATAAACTTGATTAGAGGATAAGTATAAAATTGCATATACTTTTCTCTCTCTTATATTTTATTTTGTAAGTCTTTAAATTATATATATTTTGTAATTTGAGTAATTTTTTTGAAATGCACCTTTTAATACAATCTAATCACTAACATCTATGGTGAAATAAAACATTCATAACATTTGAAACCTTTAAAATCCTCCTTCAAAAGTATAAAGACAAAATTAAAGACATAAAAGAAGAAATAATTGTTGATAAATGTCACCCTTTATTACATTTAACTTCATGAAACCATTCATCCTCACAAAGAAAATTAATCATTCAGAAACTTATTTAAATAAGTACTCATACTTCGAATGGAAGATTAATCGTTCACAAACTTACGTTTGAACTTACGTATGCATATTGTTGGTTGCATATTAAACTTAGAATTGAATTCTAATAATCAAGTATTTATAAATTAAGTTGGTACAAATAATGTAACTGACTATATATTTTTTTTATTGTTTACTAAATGCTTATAAATTCACACCACCACTAAAAAGAAATACTTGCTCAATTTTTTTAATTATTATTATTATTATTATTAAAAAAAAATCACTCACTTAAGCATTGCAATTTTTTGTGAGTCTAACTTCACTTAATTCTCGACATTTGAATAAGATTCCAGTATGGATGAGTACACAAACTCAAAATGGAAACTTCATTTTTTTTAATATATTATGTAAGTAAATTTCACCGGCAAGAACGATAGATACATTTCTAACTATTTTTCTAGAAAAACATTTTAAGACTAACTAAGAGTGATATAGAGAGTTTTATTTTAATTTTAAAAATGTGGGCCCGTTCACAATCTTTTTCTCTTTAGTAAAATTTTATTTTTCTTTTATATTTATATCAGTCATGTCATATAAAAGAACTGCCACCTGTTTATATGTTTTTTAATTTCCCAATGAATCTTTATCTATAATTTTTATTCCAGTTTAATTCAAAATTATACGACAAAAACAAATTAAAAATACATATAGGATATTCAAATGAATAGTTTTCAAATAAAAAAGTAATATATTAAACATATTTTTACCCAAAATGTCTCTTCAGTAAAAATTAGTCCAGCAAAGTAGATAAAAAGAGGTATATCTATTAAGAAATTGCTCTTCCTCCAATTTCTTTCTAGAAATGTAGAAAAATATTTGAACGGAAAAAATAATATTAAATTAAATTATATAAAAGACCAAATTGTTTAATAAACCAAACTAAATTTTGTATTAATTTAATTTTTAGAAAATAGAATTATTTCTAAATAAAATTGAAAATCATAGCTGTTAAGTAAGATTGAAAATGGCGAGTTTAAAAATTTGAGCGAACTTAGTGACAGGTGTATTTATTAACTCTGTTTGAAGAGCGTGCCCGGGACCAAAATCCCAATATACAATACTCTAGTACCCATTGCATTAGATTCCCAACGCTCCTTAATGAGCAACAGGAACTAACAACTAACACCAACAGAATCCTCTGCGGTTAGAATGGAATCGTCGGCACCGGAGTGGAACGACGAAGTGCGCGAAGGGGTTCTCAAGAGGCTAAATCTTTGGCAGCAATGCACCAACAAACCCGCGGCGGCGCGCGTGACGGAGCTGGTGGAGCACTTGAACAGTCTCGGCATTGCGCTGCCGAGTCCCGAGCTAGGGGAACTGTTAGTATCAGAGATATGCTTCGATAACAACCAGCCTTGGATGTGGAAGTTCATGCACCACGCTCTCTCCTCGCGCCTCCTCTTCCCCCTTCAAATACTCGCTCTTCTCGCTTCCAACGTCATTCCTCACCGCCTCTCTCATCCTCACTCTTTCGCTCTTTTCCTCCCTCTCCTCGCGCAACACGCCTTCTTCTTTCACCCTACGCCTTCTTTCTCCTGCAACCGGAAGTAACAAACCCTAATCTCTCTCTCTGCTTACTCACTCCACTGGTTTTTCGCTTAATTGCTTAATCGCGTGTCTGTTTTGGCAGGATTGTGAGTTCTGTGGACTCTGCGCTTCGGTTTTCGGAAACCTACAAGGTGCGCGATCTGGAGATAGGGCACGTGTTCGTGCTGTTCTTTTACGAGATTGTGATTTCACTGCTCGATTGCATGCTGATCGATTGGGGGTTTCAAGTGAATTTTAGTGAGAAATCGCGTTTGGTTGCGTCAGGTGAGGGTGAGGATTGTATGGACGTTGATCGTAATGTGGCGCAGGGTTTTGAGAAGAGTGAGTACCATGAAGAGATAAGGAAGCGGAATTCATTCACCGCCTTAGAGGTATTGGAACGACTAACCGAAAGCAGAAAGGCTACTATTCTGCTGCAGTCTGTTCTCTTGAACATGTATTGTCTCCTACTTTGTATATGATTTTTGTCTTGAATGTTTTGTGCGTAATTGCTCTGGTGATTTTATGAAACGTGTTTTGCCGTTGAACCGATATGCATGCTGAAATGATATGTTAAATTATTGTAATCCATTGAGCTTCAAGCAACTGATGACTTCGAGTTTTGTGATTGCCTGATAAAACAATGTGGACAGTAAAATTTGTTCTCTACTCGTCATATTGCTAGTGTAAGATATCTCTAGTTTGATGTGTAGGCTATATGTCACAATATGGTTTGGTTGTGCTATTTTCGCTTTAATGGAAAAAAATAAAAAAATGAGAAAAATACTTATATTAAACAATTAAAAAGGATTGAGTGGACACATTTATGGAAGTGGTTTCTTGGTCTTGTGAATTGTGAATGGTAAAAGTTACCCAAATGGGTGCAAATTCCATGTGCAAGAAAAGATGGGAAGAAACACTAGCTTATGAGGTAGGTTATGCCAAAATGAGTAGCCATTCTATATTCCTTGTACCTTTTCCTACTTCTGTCTTGCACCAATTACTATTAGATCCAAATGCAATCCCATTGACCATGGCAAAGGGTAGCCTTGGACGTCTTGGACTATGCCTGAAAGTTTTCTCATGTATAAACAGGCTTTAAAGCCACAACATCATGTGGGAGCTTTCTGCTTCCGTGGAGAATCAAGATCGCAATAGCAGTCTAGTAGGTAGTCTTAGTTACTCTTGGATAAGGCATTATTGTTGATGTTAAACTTAGAAAAGAGACACATTGAGTTCAAACTTTGTGTTTTTGAGACAACACAAATGTTTTATTTGTATTGAGAAAAGAGGAATCGATACAATAAATAAAACAGATTTAAATGTTCTAATAATATGATAAAAGAATAAATAAAAATATTTCTAAAAGTAAATATATAATCTAAATATTTTTGATTATGTGAGATTTGCTCCTTTGTTATATAATTATAATACTCTCCCTCAAGATGGAGCTTATAAGTCATATCTGTCTAACTTGTTGTATCTTGGTCCTCTTAGAGACTTCATGAATATGTCAACCAACTATTCACTAGTGTTATTCTAGTGGTGTCTTCAGACTTCAGATTTTCTATTATGAAATGACAATTTATCTCAATATGTTTGGTCCTTTCATAGAAGACAATGTCAGGCAACATGTAATATTGCCTAGTTTTCATGTACGAGGGGCATTTGAGAACTTTCTTAAAATTTAAGCTTTTGGAGGGGTCTGTCCTGTATTTTGCTTTTGCACTTGATCTTTTTACAACATTCTTGTTTCTTACTTCTCCACGATATTAGAGTACTTTCAACAAGAACACAATACTCTAGAGTGGAATGATTATTGCTTGGTGGCCCTATACCCAACAATTCGGGTAGTTCCCTTATTTTCATAAATGAGGTCTTTGTAAGGAGCATTCTTAGTATACTTTAGGATCTGTTCGACAAGATCCTAACGGTCTTGACAAGGAGAGTTTAAACATTGACTTACTGCTCTCATTGCAAAGGATGAGTCATGATGAGGTAATTTAGCTTAGCAACTAACCTTTTGTATCTACCAAGATTAGAGTACGATTTTCGTCGGTTGGGTACAAATTTGACGCTTAGATCATTGTGGAGCAAGAAATGGGAAGAGATCTTGGAACACGTTGTACAAGTATTGTGTCATTTGTATAAAAAACATGACTCTCACTCCAAACTGGTGCACGTCAAATGGGAATGGAAAACTTGTTTGAGTGAGGTGTGAATAGTGGATTTAATAACACTTGCATCCATCTTTATCTCCATTGTTCATGTTGTTATGTAAGAATTGATTCAACAATTATAGTGAGATGGGATTTCGGGCCCACCCCACTTAACCATAAACCAATTTTGGAAGTCCAAGTGGAATAGTTGGACCTTCCCTTCTTAACACTAATAATATAGTTAGAAAAGATGGGAGAATTTGTTTTGGAGGTTGATGATGTGTTAGAAGACTGTTTTTCTTTTTCTTGTAATTTGGAAAAAATAATAATAAGATAACCTTGGGATAAGGAAAAGTTGATCGAACCACTTACAAGGGTAGAAGCGGTCAGAGGAGACAACCTTGGAGAAGGTTGTTCGGTTATCAAGAGACGATGCATGTGCCCCCACACGTCAACAAAAAGGAGATGACATACTTAATAAAGGTTACAAAATGATTCATATCTTGCAATATTTTCCTTTAGTATTGTTAATGGGTAAGTATTTATGGATTCATTTTTACACTCCATTCAAATTCTAATATACCTTTGAGAGAGCCTTCTTTACTTGTTTAGTGGTAAACTTTAGGCAAAACATAAATTGTTTCCAATATAAAATGATTTGGGAAATTTGGTTTTATTCATTAATACCTATTCATATGCCGCAATTCCCAGTAATCCTTACCCTTATCTGTCACATGTAATGATAACTGTTGAAGATCTCACATCGACTAAAGATAAGACCTTACAAGCCAGTTTGGTGAGGATGAGTTAGGCCTAAAGTCCACTTCTTAAAGTGGTATCAGAGTCGATGGTTTGTCTTTCTGACTGGTGCATATGAGTACAGTTGAGTAACATATAAGAAAAAAGACCCACAAGTCCAATGCCTTAAGGTTTTGGGTTGAAGGTAGTGTCAATTCTTTGTGTGGGTTTGACTCGGGTCTCATTCTTGTTTAATCTTCTTAATGTTTTCTCCCTCGGTTTTTCCATTAAGTGGTATCAAAGCCTATCCTAACAAGGTTGTTGGGCCTATCGGCCCACTCTTAAATATATAGTTTCACGCACGAGTTGGGGAGTTTCGGTGTTAAGGGGCGTGTTGGAGATTCCATATCGATTAGAGATAAGGATTTTCAATAGTTTATAAGTGGGTGCAAACCTCACTTTAAAAGTCAGTTTTGTAAGGACGAGTTAAGTTTAAAGTCTACTTTTTAAGAATAACCATTTTTAGTTCCTAAAGTAAGTTAATTTTATTGATACACAATTTTGCATGAGTTTTATTGTATGCATATATTTACTTGCTCTATAGGATTTTTGCTGGGAAATTGACTAATATTTTTCTTCATTTTGTTATTCATCATGTATAATAGGCCTGAAAAATTCAATTGCCTCCAGCAGAGGCTGCAATTTCTTGAATCCCTTGAGTTGGCCTCATCAGAGCTAAAATTAGTAAATCAAGTCCTAACAAAAGTGTCTGCAAACATTCGTGGAGTTTCTCATTATGATTACTGCCTAAGTAAGCATGGGCTGGTTGGGACACTCATCAATATGGGATCATGTAAGATACCATTGAGATGCAACTACCGATTTTGTCAGTCTCCTTGTTGGGTTCCTTTTGACATTTATATGGAGAATGCTATGGATTCTAGACAAATTCCTACCAAATCAGCTATTGACGTGCTTACAGGTAAATTCTCTAAGTGAGTTTTCATTGGATTTATTATTTCTTAACAGTTATTAACAGTTTGTTTTCAGAAAGTTATGTGGATTCAGTTTCCTAATATTGATCAACTAATTGCAGAAGGAATCAAGACACTTCAAATACTAAACCAGGCTAGCTGGCAAGAAACTTTTCTAGCACTTTGGCTCTCAGCCCTTCGGCTTGTGCAGCGAGTTGAGACTGGTCTATAGTAATGTTTTGTTTTCATTGAAATATTAACCAAATATTTAACTCCATCCTCATGGTTAATTGCAGGAACGTGACCCCCCTGAAGGTCCCATTCCCCATCTTGTAGCTCGTCTATGTGTACTTCTATGTATTGTTCCCTTGGCAATTGCAAATGTTCTAAGGGATGACACCGAACATAATTTTTCTTCTGTTCAAGTGTCTATGGAATCAGAATGTACACATGAAATAAAAAGTGATGATTCTATGAAACTTGAACTGATTTCATCTGTTCAGGTCCTTGGGCACTTTTCTGGCCTCCTATGCCCTCCTACATTAGTTATTGATGCAGCCAATCAGGCAGCTAGAAAAGCAGCAAGCTTCATTTATAATTCTATGAATGGAAAGGGTGACTCTGGCACTGGAATTCATGCTAATGCCAATACAAAAACAGGTTAATTTTTTGGAACTAGATCTTTTATCTCCAAGATTCCATCTCGCATTATATGCATTCAACTTTCTTCATGTGTATTTTTCTGCTAATATCTGATACTTCTGAATTATCTTTCAGGTGGGAACTTGAGGCATCTCATAGTGGAAGCTTGCATAGCTAGGAATTTAATGGATACATCAGTATACTTCTTGCCTGGTTATGTCTCTACATCTGTTTTGTCTTCATCAGATTCATCACCGCTTGAAAAATCTCCGTGGTCAGTCTTTATGGAAGGAACACCATTAAACAATACTCTTATAAATTCTCTAACGGTGACCCCTGCCTCAAGGTTTATTTCTTTTGTCAAATTTAATCTAATTTTGGTGTTATCTTTAATTGCTAATTCTCAAATTTAGAAGAATAATATATTTCTTCTGTATAGCAATATTGAGGCATTGGACCTGTAGATACATGAGCCTGCTGGTTATTTTATGATATATAGATAGCTAATTCTGACGAAACAAATCCTGGTAATTATAGGATTGATTTTAAATACATAATCCTACTATTAATGGCATGATTCTACTGTAATAAAATTATAGGAAGGATAAAATAAAAAACTTCCTAAAATACACAATGAGCAGCATAGTTTTGACAGTAATGATTGACCTTCATAATTTTTTCTGTCCTAGCCTGATGGAGATAGAGAAGTTGTACTACATTGCATTAAATGGATCAGATGTGGAAAGGCCAGCAGCTGCAAAGATTCTATGTGGTGCATCCCTTAGTCATGGATGGTATATTCAGGTGAAAAATCCTATTCCTACTAGAGATATTGTACATTGCAAGTCCTCCTGCTCCTGCAACACAGTTGCTGAGATGTGCTTCAGGCTTTTCCTTGGATGTATATTTATTAAATCATGTAGTCTCACTCCCTCTTTACCCCTAATTTATCAATCTTGTTATGGATAATGGTAAAATTGTAAACTTAGGTTTGCAGATTTATTATAATTTGATTGTTAGTATTGAGAATGAACCGCACATACCTCTACCCTAAAGATTAGCTCAAGGTAGGAGGACTGGCCTATTAATTTTAAAGGGTATTTCAGCTGCATACTTGGTCCATATGGGAACTTAACGATAATAATATTGTCTTAGTCTCAGCTAGGAGCTTTTATGTTTACTAGAATGATGGACTAGTTTGGAATCTGTTGGATCTATTGGCGTGGAATTGAGGGAAACAATTATTGTTGTAATGTAATTAGGTTGTTCATTGGTTTCCAACCATATTTTGAATTATCAGACCTCATTTGTTTTTCACTCAGGTATTCTGTACCTTAATGCATTGTTATCAAAACCACAAGTTAACTCAAACTCTCATGAGTGTCCACTTTTGTATACACGAAGGGTTCTAACTCGTTTGCAAACTCATTTTTGAGTAAGATTGTGTAGACTTTTGTAAAATTGAAAGTTCCATATATGTTGAACATGTCGCAATCCCACATGAGAGGAGCAGAACAACACCCCCTGCTCTTGAAGAACCTACTGCACCACACTGCGATCAGTAGTGGAGATGGTGTGAAAATGCGCTTCAAAAGTGGATTTCGTGCCCCTCCAGCCTTTTCATATTGAAACTAAAAGATGCTTAAACCAATTGTGTTCTGTTAGGAAATGTTTCACCTGCCGCGCAAGCTAACGGGGAGGTGATGGGTCAGGTCATAAGTAAGGTCTAGGGTGATTCTTCTCTCTTTTTTATTTGTTGGGCCTAAACTTATATCTTATTTGCGTCCAAAATTTCTCAGTGGGCTTTGTTAAAAGAGCATGTATGAATTTATTATATAATTATAAAATGATGAAAATTGAAGAACAAAGAGTAAGTGTAAAACATGTAAAAATAAAGAATAACATATAATATAATAACTAATAATAAGTTTTAAACTAAATAAAGCATAATATATGATATGAAAATTAAAATATAATAAACTAGACAATACTCTGGTTTTGTTCCTTCAATTTTTGAATGTAATGTGTTTGTTGTATGGGATATTATAGTTTACTATTTTTCTTTATTGAAATTAAAATGTTTAATTATTATATTATGTATTGGTATTTTAATGTATTTTTATTAATAAAACTCTAACGAGTTTATGGAGCCTGCATAAGGTTATGTAAACTCTCGATTTTGACCATGTCTTGTATGCTTGGTTTATTGAAATTTTGTAGAACCCCTCTGGATGCCGCACCCATTGAACAGTTTGGACCATTAATTGAAAATTTCAATTTATTAATTAGTTTAACTCACTATTTTGGTTTGAATTTAACACTTCATGGACCTGGATTTGAGTGTCATCGATTTCAGCCTGTTCCTGTTTCTTCCCTTTTCTAAACTGGAAAAAATGTTACGCTTTTGTTCTTTGCAGTGTCGACTGATGACAAAACTTGCGTTAACACTGCCCCTTTCAGATATTGGTTGTACTGGCCTATGGTTAATTTGTAAATACTCAGCGCTTGGTATTGCATTCTTGAATGTTGTATCCCTTGTTATTTCTGATGTCAAGCATTGTCTCCTTGGCAGGAACATGTGATCCACTACATGGTCAAGCTTCTTGCTTCTCCGGTACCTCCAAGTCATGCTGGATCTCGGAGCCTTTTGGTTGAAAATATTCCCATGCTAAGTGCTGTTCTCCGTGGTGCTTCCTCTGTTGATACTGTTCATATACTTTCTTTACATGGTGTAGTAAGTGATTCAGTTCTATAATTATTTGGTGGCTGTAAGAATATGATAGCTCTTTTAGATTCTTCCTAAAAAAATTATAAGGACGGAAAAATTTTGGGTTTACTTGGCAGTTGAAATATTTTATCAGTCCTTGCTCTGTGCTTGGGATTGGACTCCAATTCAACCTTGTAATCAGAATTGGACTATCAAATTCTAAATTTCATGTTTGATATGCCTTTTAGAATTGGAAAATTCAATTTTGTATAAAAAATTCCAATTTCCATGGTTGGAAAACAGTTTACTAAATCCTTTCCAATTATTTATCTGGATGCTAAAATGTGCAATTCGCAGCTACAGTTGAAGGGATGTGTGCCTATGTCCCCCTTCACCTCCAATTCTTTGTATAATAATGAAGTGAGACAACTGAAATCAGGTAGAAAAGATAATTATCGAGAGATCAGACAGCATTGAAAACAAGTAGGATGAATGCTGTGTGTTAACTGTGCTTAGACCTCAATTTATGTGGCAATTAATCAGCCGTTTCGCTTTGAATTTGCATCTTTTCAACACTCCTTGTGTTAGGCTGGCCCCGTTGTTTTTGTTAGAATAGGTTCAAAGTAAGGATAAGTAAGCTTTATCAAAAAGTTGTTTTGGGTAACACCTATCTGTATCTAGGATTACTTGTCTTTTACTCTCTCCTTACTCATCATTGTATCACACATATCTGATGTATATAAATATGACCACCTAAGGGAGACCTTTATAAGATCTCAAAATATATTTTCTCTTTTTATTTATTTTCTAAAGTGTTTTAATAAGTTATTTCTTTTGCCTTTAAAAAAGTAGCAGAGAAGTTTAGGTAAGTTCATTTAAACAAGCTAAAGCACCCTTGGATAGTTTGTCTATTTCAAGCACCATTTTAGCAATTAGTATGCAAACTTTTTTAATTTCTTTACCATTCATGCTTTAATGTCAAGTATTTTTATCATAAGTTCTTTGTGCAGGTCCCGACAGTTGCCGCTGCTTTATTGCCACTTTGTGAGGCATTTGGCTCAATCAAACCGACTTCAAATAGCACTGGCGATGAGTCTTCAACATCAACATACATGGCCTTTTCTTTAGCGTTTCTTTTCCTTATTCGATTATGGAAATTCTGTAGACCCCCACTTGACCTGTGCATCACTGAATTAGGAGTTGCAGTTGGAGGTTTGGAGTATATCATATCATTGCACAATAATCGTGTTATGTATTTCCAAGATAAGCGGAACAGGAATCCAAATCTCCCTGAGTCTGCATCTGTTAAACCTGTGTATATTGATTCGTTTCCAAAATTGCGGGCCTTGTATTGTCAATACAAATCATGTGTTGCTTCAGCCCTTTCTGGCATTTCTACCGGAAATTCCATTCATCAAACTGCTAATATGATTTTAAGCATGATTTACCAGAAGATAGCCAAGGCTGGAATTTCATCAAGCAATTCTTCGTCACCAACTAGCAGTAATGCTTGTAGCTCCCTCATAAATTCTGGTGAAGATGCTTTTCAAAGACCTATGCTTCCTGCATGGGAAGTGCTGGAAGCTCTTCCTTTTGTCCTTGAATCAATTTTAACTGCTTGTGCCCATGGGAGGATTTCATCACGAGAATTGACAACAGGTTGGCTAGATGCTACCTTTACTTCTCTCTCAATCAAGTTTATTGCATCCATCAATTTAGTCCCACCTTTCTTGTGTCTTTTTTATTAGATGATTAATTAAATCATGAAAATTAAATAATCTTTCTGGCTCCAATTATTTTTTTATCAATATCATTTTTTGGATATGTTAAAATTTTGCTGAATGTCAGTTGTCTACTGATAGAACTGGATCAGATTAGAATCTAGAAAAGTATCCAATAAACAAGAATGTCTTTATTGGTACTAAAGAACTCCTCAAACAGGAACAGCTCTCAGAAGAATTAGTTTCAAATATTTCCAGGAACCTGAACCCTCCCACACAAAACTATACATTTGTATTTTTCCACCCCAAACTACTAACAACTTCCCTTATTAATATTCTCCGCTGACAGCTGACTCCTTTAACTGTTCACATTATAATTTTTTCTTATTCTTTCTCTGATACACGTATTTAATAGAAGGTTGTCGTCTTCTATCGTGTACTAACTCCTGTTTAGTTTCATTAAGCCATTAATTGTTTCAATTTTAATATCATATACTTAATTTGAAGAGGTCACACATCAAACTAGGGTAATTGGGCAGCACTGATAATTAATCAACTATTAATGCAATTAATAAATATTTAGCTAGAAAATGTTGGTTGTCGGAGTCTAAGAAAAATGTTATTGGACAGAAATATATGTATTTCTGGTGCTACCTTCATTTAATCACTCTTATGCCATTCACTTGCAGTTCTGAGATATGTTAAATTTTGCTGAATGTCAAAGAGTTGTGTACTAACTCCTGTTTATTTTCATTAAGCCATCATTAAATTTTAATATTGTAATACTTAAGTGGAAGAGGTCACATCAAACTAGGGTAATTCGGGAGTACTGATACTTAATCAACTATTTATGCAATTAACAAATATTTAATTAGAAAATGTTGGTTGTTGGAGTCTAAGAAAAATTTTATTGGACAGAAGTACATGTATTTCTGGTGCTACCTTTCATTTAATCACACTTGTGCCATTCACTTGCAGGTCTGAGAGACCTTGTTGATTTTCTTCCTGCGTCACTTGCTGCCATTATTGATTACTTTTCTTCAGAAGTTACTCGTGGTGTATGGAAACTAGTTCCAATGAATGGAACAGACTGGCCAAGTCCAGCAGCACTTCTTCCATCAATTGAACTGGAAATAAAAGCTATATTAACTCATGTTGGCGTTGAGGTTCCTAACTGTTCTTCTGGTACTTCTTTTGTTCATTAATCTTATGCACATGTTTGATTTATATGGATTTCTATTGAGTCCTACGAAAAATCACGTATGATACATGCACGTATAGATGGAAGTCACTCAAGATACGAGGAGTGTTCCAACGTTTTTATATGTTAAGTAGTTGCTGTGAGTCTGTGACCAAAATAATTCGCTGTGTCCTTTTATCTTCACAATATAAAGAGCAGCTTGATATCTCAAAAGATTACGTGACATATGAATCCACTGTCTTGCTTATTAGCAACAAATTGGATCCTCTTTTTATTAGTAAGGCATTTTTATTTATAAGGCACTACTACGTGAGACACATTTTACATCAGTTATTCACTCGATGTAGATCTAGATAACGTAGAAATGATATATCATTTTCCAAGATAGCGAGAAACGCCAATCACCTATGTTAAGAACTGTACAGATCCAAGTCAGCCTGTCTTGTCTGTCACCACCCAATCCAACTTGATACAAGTTATGATCACTTCCCTGTGTCATTTTCTAGGACAACTCTGCAATACCAACACCCACCCGGACAAATACCAACTAGTCCCCCACACTACCACCACCACCCTTTGAGAAACAACCAAACTACCCTTTGAGAAGCAACCAAACCACCATATCTAAAAATACCTTAGATATTAGAAACAAGCAAAGTGGTGGCCTTGACCAATGTTGTTAAAATTGCAAGTAAACTCCTTGTGATCCCAGGAGTGCAGGGGACGCTACGAGCTAATGCAAATGGATGATTGAGGTAGACATGGATCGCTGTGAGTTCGCAAAGTTGCTCATCGCGTCGTAGGATTGTGTCCTAGGTCAATCCTTCCCATCTTGTGCAGCTAGGGTTTGACAACCCATTTGTTGGCTGAAAAACATGACTCAACTTGAAAACAAAGCCCAATCCTCATATGATCCTTTTGTTTCGCTAGGGTTCCCATCCATTTGCAAATCAGAAAAAAAAGGAGCATTGGACTGCCGTGAGATCGCAAGGTTTCTCATCAAGTCGCAAGATTGTGTGTTGTGTCAATCCTTCTCATCTTGTGCAGCTAGGGTTTGACAACCCATTTGTTGGTTGAAAAACACGACTCAACTCAAAAACAAAGCCCAATCCTCGTATGACCCTTTTGTTTGCTAGGGTTCCCATCATTTGCAAACCAAAAACAAAGGAGACTTGCATCGCACGCACCTCTTAACACTTATGCTGCCAAGGCCGGTGCTGTTGAGAAACAATCCCTATTGTTGCTGAAGCCATCAAAGCACTCATGCAACTCCTGCTTGCGCAAGCTTTACCATTATCTGCATCACAACACTCACAACCATTGTCGCTGGTGCTTTTTTTTTTGTTCTTTTTAGAATTCTCTGTTTGTATTAAGCATCTAAGAGTTTATTAGTTTTTTATGAGTAATTTTATGAATTGTGAACCTATTTCTAGTTTGTTATGCTTTGGATCTTACTACTTAAGACTCATTATGAGTTATTTTTATTGTCTATCTTGTTTAAATGCATGCACAAGTCTATGAATACATTTTTTCGTAAACTCGTTACACTTGTGACTCGAGTTATGATCTTCAAAGTAAGATTTTTTATTCCCCTTCCGATCCTCTTACGATCATCGTGTTTGACAACATTTGACAATTACTAATTGCAAGCGTCATGTTGCTAGTGACCATCACTATCCTTGTGAGTTAGATATTTTTCATTTTACATTGTTTATGTATGTAATTGATGTTAAAAGTTTTTCTACATTGGTTTAATTTTTTAATAGATGTAGAAAATGTTTTCTATATTGGTTACAAATGTAACCAATGTAAAATATTGTATTTAATTACAACAATCTCTCTCACTTTTATTTATATCGGTTATTTTGCAACTAATATATATAATGCATTACCATGATTTGGTGAATTCTTGAAAATCAAAGAAACTTGAATGAAGTGACTGTTATGGCCCATATAGCCTCACTTAGCCTCCCTTGAATAAGCTTATCCATCTCACTATTTTATTTCTTTTCTCTTTCCCCTTTTTGTCAAGTCTTCCTTGTATCATCCCCACTAGTTTCCCCTATCCTCAAATTCATCAATCTCCCCTGCTCCGTAACCAACACTTCAATTTTTAGCGCCTATCCGGTTCTGTAATCATTGTCATAACCATTTATCGAAATTAATTTCCTACTCTCCCATTTCTTCTTTCATATTCTTGCTACTCATTTGTTTTCTGTTTCTATAATTGCTCCTATTCCTCTAAGAATAGACAATGTTGTGGAGCTCTATCAAATATACTTTTTTGTTGAAAAACTCACATTGACTAGTGATAAGGCCAAATTATAGTATGAAGGTGGTGTAAACCTCACCTTACCAAGCCGGTTTTGTGAGGTTGAACTAAGCATAAACTCACTAATATGGTATTAAAGCTTATTCTAGTTAGGATTGTTAGGTCTATTGTATCACTCGTTATTGAGTCACTGTTGGACCACTCACAAATATCTAGTCTCACGCTTAAGATGTCAAATCCTCAAAGTGAGGGAGTGTGGTGAAGATCCCACATCAATTAGAGGTAAAGTCAAATTAGAATATATAAGTAGGTGGAAACCGCACCTTACAAGACCGTTTTGTGAGGTTGAGTTAGATTTAAAAGTGTACTTCCTAAAACTATGTAGTATTTGAGACCTCTCATCAATGCTGAAGTTTGCTATTTTTAATGAGTAAAAATAATCTACTTGTGTTTCTAAATGCCTAACAAAAAATGTTTTAAATAAAAAAAGTACAAAACATTCATCACATTCTAGGACAATGCTGTTGTTCAAGTCCTTGTTTTAATTATTACATCATGGTGTTTGTTATACAGTCTCATTTATTAATGAATACAGGCATTTTCCTATACTATGCAGTGATGATTTTTCAGTGGTAAACCTCTCAATTTAATCAAAGAGGCCCTAAATACATCGAAGTGTTAATGCTTCTTATATTTTTTTATTGACTTTGCTGAGACCGGTGAATATTTTAATTAGCTGCTTATTCTCTTGACTGGAGAGCTCTTTAGTTTTGATTGTTTGGCAAGACTGAGTACATCTTTAAATGTTGTCGGAAATTTAGTTTATTACATGAAGGATTAGGGTAATTCTCTTGAGAAACACTTGACATGGTGCAAACTGCTGAGTGAGAACACATTTCATCCACATATGTGCCAAATACGTTGGTTTGTTTTAGGGGATGAATTTATCCTTAGCATTGGTGACATAAATCTGCAAACTTAATTGTTTTCTAATATTTTCTTTTAATTAATAGGGATTCATCAGTTAAACGATATGATGATAGTTATTGTATTTGTATTGTTTATGAGTTACGTCTTTGTTGTATGGTAGGAGGTTCACCGGTAATGCTGCCTCTACCAATGGCAGCTTTGGTCAGTTTATCCATTACTTTTAAACTTGACAAGAGCCTGGAGTACATGCATGCTATTACTGGAGCAGCTTTGGAAAATTGTGCATCTGGTTGCCCTTGGCCTAGCATGCCTATAATTGGCTCTCTGTGGGCCCAAAAGGTTCGCCGCTGGCACAACTTCATTGTTGTATCAGGTTCCCGATCTGTGTTTAGACATAACAATGAGTCTGTTGCTCAGCTATTGAGAAGTTGTTTCACGTCATTCCTTGGAACATTGTCTGTTTCAACCTCAAAGCTAGCTACTGAATGTGGTGTGAATGGCCTGTTGGGTAACACTATTACTGCCCCTGGTGACTATCCTTATGTTGCTCCTGGATTCCTTTTTCTTCGATCTTGTCGAAATATACACAATGTGCAGTACGTAAACGATATAATTGTGGGTCTTGTGACAGAGTACTCTAGTGAATTAGCTGGCAGACGGTCGGATGCTGGCTCTCGCCACATAAAATCCAATGAAGCATCACTATCCCTGGCCGCTCAAAGTGCTAAAGAGGTGGCAACACTTGGTGCAAGTCTTCTATGTGCGGCAGGCGGTATGCTACTGGTCCAGGAATTGTATAAGGAGACGATTCCTACCTGGCTTCTGTCATCAAGGGATGTGAAGAAAAACAATGATAGTGCTGCGTCGTATATACTTGAGGGTTATGCTATGGCATATCTGTTGATATTGGCAGGCTCAATTATATGGGGTGTTGGGACCAAACTACCACCGGGGACTTTCTCCAGAAGGAGTCGTACCATTGAGGTCCATTTGGACTTCTTAGCAGAAGTCATGGAGAAGAAAATTTCACTCAATTGCAATCCTATTACATGGAAAACTTATGTCTGCTGTTTCGTAGGATTAATGGTTAGTGTTGCACCTGTATGGTTTCAAGAAGTGAGAGTGGATACTTTGAGGAAATTGGCGCGTGGATTAAGCAGATGGAATGAACATGAACTTGCACTCTCTCTACTACATAGAGGGGGCATGGCAGCCATGGGAGCTCTTGCTGAACTTGTCAATGTGATTGATTCTGAACGTATGTTGCCGTGCTCATAAGCCAATTTGTATTATGACTTAACAATATGATATAGAAATTACTAGAGAGAGAAAATAGCAAGTCTACTCCTATATGAATCCTAGTGCTCCATAACTCTAGTCTCTGATGAAATTCTTTTTAGAAAAAAATAAAATCATTGCTGAGATTTATATTTCTGTTCATATCTGATATCTATATTTAGATGTAAAGTCTTTCGTCAAATATCACCAATTTACAGTGAATTAAACAAATAAAAGGGAAAATGTTATAAATAGGTTTTGAAGTTACTGGGCAACATGGGTCCTATAGTACCTAGAGACTGAAATGTCATGCACTGAGCAATTCAAAAGGTGGATTTGATTGTAATGCTTCTTTATGTGGAATTTAATTTAGTTGTCTCCTACACAACAATAACTATAATATCGCTACGTGCAATGCAGGATAAATGTTTATTTTATTATATATATAATTGAATTTATAATAAACAATTTTACATTGTTGTATTAATTATTTTTATATTGAAATTCATTTACAAATGATAGATTAATAAAATGAGCGATACAATTGTTTTCAATACGCAAATACGCTAGATAAAGGAGTAATTTGAGTTTATTGAAAAATGTTTTACTTTTCTAGTTCTTAAAATAGCGAAATATGTCTGAGCAATGAAAATTATAAAAATAAAACTATACTAGACTAGAAAATAAGATATGTTAAAGAATACAATATCTTACACCCTTCAATAATTTACTATACATCAGATGATTTACATATCCTGATTTTCTTAAAAAGATAAACAAGAGAATATATATATATATAACTAAAACCATTTAGGTTTGTCACAATCACTTTTGGAATGTGTAAACTTATATACTAACTACAGTCATAACAAAAAAATAAAACAGCAAACATAATAAATATAAAAGAAATTAATAAATTATTGTCAATGTATAAGTGCATGTTTGTAGGATAAATATATAAATACAAATTTATCATAATTCAAATATATCAATCCAAATCAAATCAACTTTAATGAATATAAAATAACAAACAGAACTTCCTTTTAGATTGATATTAAGGATATTTCATTAAAAATTAATACTTGCTTTATTTTAAATAAATTTATAACTGAACATTAGTTCCATAGGCTAGAATAAATTTATCGTATAAATAATTGTACAATCAAAAATAATAATACTACAACAACTCTTCCCAAATTTTTTTTTACCATCTGGGTCTTACACATTAAGTCTTAAAAGTGAACTCAGTAACATATTCTAAATATTTTTGTTAAAAAATATTTGTAGTCAAAGCTAAAATTCACATTATAATACAATAATTATTAGCTAGTTTTTTCGTTTATTTTCAGTAAAACGAATTTTCAGATAAATAGAGCATTATCATTATTAAATACTAGTAGATTTATTACGAAAGATATAAAGGTATAGTAAAAAATATTTGTATTAATTACAACGAGAGTTAAGTCTCATTAAACAAGAATAAATTCAACATAAAACTCTGAAAGTTTATTTAAACAGACATAATTTTCATGTCTATTAATTTGATGTAACATGTTAAAAGAAATACTCAAATTGAATTTGACTTTGATGTGTAAATAATTTACTTTTTGTGTGTGTGTGTGTGTTTTTTTTTTAAAAAAAGACATTTGCTTGGATTTGTAGGATTTATTAAATTCAATAAAAAGAACATTATTTTGAAAAAAAAAATGCAATACTTAATGTAGATGTGTTTTACAGGATAGGGGCTGGATACAAGAAAAAAAAAATTAAGCAATCATAAATCTCACACAAAAAACTAAGATTTTTGTTGAGTTTCTTTAAACTTTTTACTTGATTAAAATAGTTTAAAATGAGTTGAAGTTGATTTTTTGTCATTTTTCTACTAAATTTAAATTGAACTAACTCGATTAAAATATTTATAAAGAAGTAAATAAATTGATGCACAGGTGCGAAGAGGTAAGTTATGTATAGACAAGGAAAAAAGAAATGTCTAATCTATGTTGTTTTTTCTCAATCTTTTTTTTTTTAAAGAACATATACAAATAATAATTTAAAGTTAAAAATATATTATATTAATAAATAGGTTGAGTTTCAACCATTCTAACACCAAAATTTAATACTCAACATAATAATAATAATAATAATAATAATAATAATAATAATAATAATAATAATAATAATAATAATAATAATAATAATAATAATAATAATAATAATGATGAGTTTTATTATATTAATTTATTTTTGATCCAAACACTCAAAAGACTTTACCAAAAATATATAAACTGAGTTGTATCAATTTGGGTATATATATCCATACTCGTATCAACAACAAATTAATAATAATAATAATAATAATAATAATAATAATAATAATAGAAATAAAAGGAGATAATGTAATAATAATAATAACAACAAAAAAGCATAAAATTATACTAGACTTTTATATTTAGATTTTTGTAAAAGTCTATTTAGTTAAAGAAATGATACTTTATGCCAATTCAGTAGGTGGATCCATTTAAGTAAATATTAATAATATTTTTTATAATGTTATTTATCATATTATTTTCATAATAATATTATTATTATATTATTTTTATAATACTATTTATTATATTATTTTGATAGTATATTAAAATCATATATTTATTTACCTATCTTAATTATTAAGTATTCTTGACCTACATAAAAAGTTCACGATTTTAAGATTATTCAAAAAAAGTATAAAGTTATATTTTATTTAAAGGTGCTATTACAAAATAGATTTTCAAGTATTATTATGTTATATTATATATGCATAATCATATTTAATATATATATATATATATATATATATATATATAATATAAATATATTACATTACAATATAAAAATTGTAATTATTAATTAAAATATTTATATTAATAAAATTTAATTAAATGTTGACATTTTTAATTAATTTTTTATCAAATTATTTTAATCAATTGAGTATTTAAAATATTTATATTTTCAATCAAGTATTTGTCATTTAATTTTTATTAATTAAGTGACGTAATTATCATTTTATTTGATTGTTCGACTTACCTGACATTTATTTTTAAATGTTAAAATTTAATTTTATACAAAAAATATTAATTAAAAAATATAAAAAAATAAATATATAATAAAACATAATAAAAACTTAATTAAAAAATATTAAAGTTTATGAAGAATTTAAAATTTAATTAAGTAATTTAGTAATATAACAAATGTAATAATATTTTAAAAATATTATAATAGGAAAGTATTTTAAATAAATTAGTAGGGTAACTATACTTTTATGTATGATATGTAACTTCTTTTAATGGAAAGTGAATGGCGAAATCTGACTAATTAAACTTATTTCTACCATATTGGTCGTGCTATATTTGGTACCCTACCAACCAATGCAACCTGGCAAATAAATTGTAGTAATAATTTGAAAGGTGTTTTCACTTAAATCACTAATCTCAACCATTTTGTATAACTTTGAATTAAATCTAATAATTACTTTTTGGATTTAGTATCACTATTTGTTTGTTGGAGATTATCGTCGTAGCTTTATGTGTCTATTCTGGTTTCAATCACTGAATAATTATAATAATTTTAAAATTCTTTTTTCTTTCTGAATAGTTCTTTTATATTCTTTCATGAAAATCTTATATATTAAACTATATTTTGTTAACTATTTCTCTGACGTTTCTTTAAACGTTTTAATTTTTTAATATAAATATTGAATAATTTTATTCTTAATGTATCTGGGATTCAATGAATTTATAGATTATATATATATATATATATATATATATATATATATATATATATATATATTGCAATTTATGAACCAGAATAGAAAGTTGTAACAGTCCTTAATAATAAAAACAGCTGAAAGGTTTTTCTATGTAGTTTGAAAATAACATGGTTTGTGTAACGGTCAAATAGTTTGGTTTGGTATACTTACATTCCTACAACTAAAGATATGAAGGGGTTATAATGGTTATTGATTATAATAAATTGAACAAGTTTCTTCATATTTTGAAAAATAAGATGTTTTTTGCATAACACATCAAAATAAATATATTTTGTTAATTTTACATAAAATAGTATGATTAACTATAGTTTAATACAATATAAATTTGACCAAATGAATATATATTTATCGAATATGAAAGTTTAAATATGTTTTAGTTACAAGATTTTATTTAACTATATATATATATATATATATATATATATATATATATATATATATATATATATATATCAACCTCCATTACAAACTCTTTCATTATTTGTAGTTAAATTATTAACTCCCTCATTATTAAAGGCGGAAAAGAAATATTTGAAGCCTCTAAGACAAAAATAAAAATTGCATTGCAACTATGACCGTTATTAAGTAATTTCATCACCTTTAAAATTAAAGAGAAAAACACTAATATTGTTCAAAATTCTTTTAATATCTTGTTAGTGTACATTTTTCTTAAGACTTAAATAATTTAAATTAGATAGATAAAATATTAAATACCTTCTCAAAAGTAAATTTAAATAAATATTGAAATAATTAATCTTATTTTATAAAATTAATTAAAATTTGAGAATACTAAATAAATTCAAAATAATCAAAATTTTCTTTGAAAGTTATAAGTAAATTTTACTCATAATCTTTAATTTTCATTTTAAGGTATGATAATTTTTTTTATCTTTAATAGCTAATAAAATAAAATGTAATTAAGTCGAAGTTTAAAAACATATAAAGCTTAATATATTTCATAGATAATATTAATGCAAACTTTCCATGAAAATATTCTTCGTTTGCTTTCAAAACTGTTAAAATGTTAAATAACTTTTAAAGTTCTTTTTAACGAAATAAACTCACAAATAATGTAATATTGATTTATATAATGCGAAATTACTAAAATATGCTTTTGAATTAACACTAACTTATATGGCACATTAGAAAGTAAATTTAACCCAATGATTTTAGCTAGTTCACATGGAGCTTTCATAATTTATTTTCTCTTAATATGAGCGGTTGAAAACTTGGAGTAGAAGTTTCATTCAAAATAAATTCACCCCACAGAAGAAAATGTACAAAGTTTATCACTTTAGTTAATGTGATAATGGTACATTAATATTAATTTACATATTTTTAAAAAATAACAAAGTGATTGAAATTATATGGAAAGCTTCCATAAATAATAATAACTATAATTATAACAATAAAAAGATAATAAATGAAACTTATATTTACTCTTATACATAGATACATATCTCTAACTAATATCTCTAACGAAGGAAGGATGAAAGAAATAAAAAAAAACATCATTGAGAATGACCTCCAAACAAATACTGGGAGGGTAAAGGAGAGAAAAAAAAAAAAAAAAAAAAAAAAAAAAAAAAAAAAAAAAAAAAAAAAAACAAAAAAAAAAAAAAAAGAAGGAAAAAAAAAAAAAAAAAAAAAAAAAAAAAAAGCTTCGGAATAAAAAATGGCCAACAAATTTGGATTTGATGGTGAAGAAAGAAAAATATATTCCACCTGTAAATATTTCCAGTCAAAATTAATAATAAATATACAAAATTATGAGTATTAAATGAATGATTATTATCACTTGTGAGTCTTCCATATCATTAGACATTATATGATGTTCCCTATGATGTGTGTCACTTGTGCAATAATAAGATTTAAAATCATCACAAGTAATCATTATTCTGTGTTAAGATTTGAACATATATTAGTTGTGTAATGATAGGTGAGTGAGTTGTATGTGCCACTGCTAAGATTATTTGTGGGTTTTAGGACCATGAATTTGCCTTTTTCCATTAATCTCTTCATTTTTATGTGAATATGTTGGTTATTTCTTTAGATATCAACTGAAAAAGATCATAATTCCATAGTAATTTTTATTTAATGGAAATATCTGTATTATTTTTCTCACTAATTCCTTTGAGAGTCCCAATGTTACAATTTTACCTTTATATCCTTTTGACTATATTTGTTTGTTAAAATAAGTCAAATCATTGTACAAATCTTGATTTCCATAATTAATGACATGAGTTTCTTCAAAGCTAGGGTTTGCATGTTGGAGATGTTTGCTTCCATGTGCACAAACATATTCACATAAAACTGAAATATGATTATAATACTCACATCTCTTGCATAGATTTAATACACTTATTCAATGTTAAACCAATAGTTTCTAAACCATATTTTTTCCATATGTTGGTCAACATTAAACTTTGTGGTTACTCTATCAAACACAAACAATTTTAACACCCACTCTAATTGCATATATCACACTGTATAAAATTAAAGGCAATATGGCACTTTCATCATCACATTCCATACCAATAGTAAAACAAAATCCAAACCAAAGTTATTCAAATCTTGATTTAGAGGAATTAAAATATGGTATCTATGATTAAATACAAAAACAATAATCAAATATCATCTATGTAAATAACCTTCTCTTAATCTTGTAGATCAAAGTTTATAGCAAATAAATCATATTCCTCACATCCACTATAATGATGCATCTCAATTGTTGTCTCTAAAATGTTCCCTGGCAATATCTTTTAATAAGAAATCCTAAACTTCACTGTAAGTTTCACAACAAAAACATTTTTCCTTGAAATGTCATAGTTATGATAGAATATTCTAATCAATTTTCTATTTTCAACTCAATTTAGAAAAAAAAAATTACTATCAAGTTAGCATGGTCTTAAGAATAATAATAAGAACCTTAACTTATCATTATCATGAAAGGATGATGATTTAGGATACACTATAATAAGTTAACAAAAAGGAAAATTAATAATAGTAAGGAGATAAATAAAAATTAGATGATGTATTTATAAAAGGTTATATAACATACGCACTTGTTTAAAAAAATCTAAAAATGCCTGTTTTTTATTACATAAAAGTATATAATAAAAAGATTACCATAAATATGTAATGTAAATATTGCCATTACAATTTATATTAATTTTTATGTATTATAATATGTTCATAATAAGATCCAAACAAATCCTCCATTTTATCATCAAATTCTTGACAAATTAACTTCGATAAATAATATACAATCGAGATGAACGTATCACTAAAAACCAGTCATCAGTTTTTTTTTTTTTCATGATTTTATTACAAAAAGTTTAAAGCTCTTATATTTTATTTTGAAGAAAAGAAAGCATCGTAAACCTGTTTTGGTATCTGTTTTCCTCTTGCATACGTTACTCTGAAATTTTTTTTAATAAATTTACCAGATTTATTCAATAGTTTTATGGTTTGAATTAAATGTATTAAAGAGTTTCTGAATATATTGGCATAATGGTATCAATGTGTAATAAGTAGTGCTAATAGTTATTTTTATTGGTATGAAAGGTATGATACGAGGAAGAGCAAGGTTGTTGTTGTGTTGAAATGGTGAGAATGGAAGGAAGAAGGCGTGGAGGTTGCAGTGGCCGACGCATAGTGGCGAGCAAAAGAGGGAGTGGCAATGGCAACGGCAGTGGCATCACCGCCAACACCATCAACAGCAACACCAACAGCATCAGTGTCATCAAGAAGCTTCAAACCCGCGAGATTTGTTCCAAGCCTCATCGTGCTTTTGCCTCAGCCACTTCCCCTCACAGATTCCGCACTATGCGCTTGACGCAGTATTATGACTCTCATGATCCCTCCAAGTCTCGCTCTTCCCTTTTGCCCTTCTTGTTGAAAAGAACTAAGGTTGTAGAAATTGTTGCTGCCAAAAACCTGATTTTCGCCCTCTACCATTCTGGTCTCTGTGCAGCTTTCAGTAGAGGTGAGGCTTCTCTTGCGCCTTTTGATTCTTGATTTCTGGGTTTGGATTGCCATTATGCGTTGCCCGTTTGTTAATCGTTGTTGGGTTTGTGTAAAAATCAAAACTTTTTATGGTTTCATGCATGAATGGCCATTGCTGATCGCCCATTTGATAATCAGGGCATATTTGTGTAAAAACCTTATCTTTTGATTCCCTCTTGTATGTTAGCCATTACCCATTTGCTAGGCATTGTCATGTTTGTGTAAAAATCACAACCTTTGATTCTTTGATGTGTGAATTGCTATTGTCCTTTACTCGTTTGTTAGTCTTAGAGCAATTTGGTGTGAAAACCTAAAACTTTTGATTCTTTGCTGTATGAATTGCCATTGCCCATTATCAAGTTGTTATTCATGGGCACATTTGTGTAAAACTCAAAAACTTTTGATTGGTTCATGCGTGAATTTCCATTGCCCATTACCCATTCGTGAATCATGAGCGCTTTTGTGTCAAAACCTGAACTTTTGATTCTTTCATGTATGAATTGCCATTGCCCATTATCCATTGTAAATCAGGGGCACATTTGTGTTAAAATCAAAACTTTTTATACTTTCATTTGTGAAATGCCTTACCCTTTGTTAATCAGGGGAATGTTTGTGTAAAAGCCTCATGTTTTGATTCCTTCATGTATTACTGCCCATTACCCATTTACAAGTGATTGTCATGTTGTGTATAGATCTACACTTTTGATTGACTCTTTCATATATGAATCCCGTTGCCCATTACCTTTTGTTAATCATGAATACTTTTGTGTATAAACCTAAACTTTCGAGTCTTTCTTCATGTATGAATCTGTTGTTAATTTTTTCATGTATGAGTTTCCATTGTCCATTTGTATGAAAACCACAGCTTCTTATTGTGTTATATTTGAATTGCCATTGCCTATTGCCCTTTTATCAACCATTTGTATGCAAACGTTGTTCCTTTTTGGGTATGAATTTTCATTACAGCGTTACTGCTTCCCATTTATTAGTTATTGTCCTTTGTACACTGACCACTATTTTTTGTATGAATCCATGAAATTGGGGTTTTGTGTGTGAATTCCTTGCAGAAACCAATGAGAGGATTTGCTTTTTGAATGTCTGCCCTGATGAAGTCATCCGCAGCCTCTTCTATAATAAGAACAATGACTCACTTATTACTGTATCGGTGTACGCTTCAGAGAACTTCAGCTCTTTGAAATGCAGATCCACAAAGATTGAGTGCGTGCATTTTATGATTGTTTTTTCAAAGCCTCCTATTCAACGTGTGAAACCAATTTTGCTTACGTGATCTTTTGTTTATGTTCTTAGATACATACGGAGGGGCACCCCTGATGCTGGATTTCCTCTTTTCCAGTCGGAATCATTGAAATGGCCTGGATTTGTAGAGTTTGATGATGTCAATGGAAAGGTCCTAACATACTCTGCACAGGATAGGTACCTTCATCATTCTATTGTCTATCTGTTCCAATTCTACTGTTTCGCAAGTGTTTAGTCTGCTCATTGATTGGTTATTCTATCTAATAACACTTTGTTCGAATGGTGTCAGTATTTACAAGGTTTTTGATCTCAAAAACTATACCATGCTATACTCAATTGCAGATAGGCATGTTCAAGAAATCAAGATCAGGTACTTTCTCTTTCTCAGGCTGACTTTCAGTTTCATAATTCCAGTTTTTGCAAAAGCCCTATTTATTTAATAAATTATGTCAAGTAGCATGGTCATGTCGCAGTCATGGTAATTTTGTCCAATCTGTTTGTACTCCTTGCTACATAGTTACCGTTATATTGTTCAATGGTAGAAATTATTCGGGTTCTTATTTTTTGGATGATGGTTGAAATGGTTATATATTTGAGAAACCTAATGGTTGACTCAGTTCAGGTTTTATCAACAAGGTTCTAGAGAAAAAAGGGTTTTCCATCAGATGAATAAGTTGGATATCTGAATGTCTCACATCTAGTACATTTGGTCAATAGGGATCTAGAAGCTTTGTTTCACAATCCAGAACTGCTTGATTAAGAGACCAAACTCTCTACAGAACTGCCTCCTCCATTCTCTCATCGTACTTCCATTCTTGTCGCTTTTTCTTCTCTCATACACCAAGCCTTACTGATGTGGCCATCTCTGGGCTTCTTTTGTCTCCCTCTATGTACATGGATTAGCTCATCAATATCAGGAGTTGCTAATAGGATAAAAGATTTTGAAAGATTTATTCCTCATGCTTATACACTTATACTACATTTTAGTCATTGCATTCTTGGAGGACAGTTGGATATTCATCTTTTAGTTTGGCCTTCCCACAACTTATCAGCTACCACCCTTTACACAGTGTTCTTATGCACTTTTTTAGTGTTCAAGAATCCAGTCCTTTATAATATTATATTTGTTCTGAATCAGTGACAATCTTGTGTGTCCTTGACTTTGTTCTCGTGTTGTTTGGTCTGGATAAAAGGGATTTGGTCTCTTAACCATCTTAGGTTGTTTATTTGCGAATCTGTTTTTTTCAATTACTAGCTCCTTGAATATACATAGTATCACATTGATAAACCTGTTTATAAGTTCGTTGCCCCCTCTAAGGTTAAGTCCTTTATTTGGACTATGATGCATGAGAATTAATACCAATGACATGGTAACAAGTTTGAAGGCTGAACAAAACAAGGCTCTCTTAATACGTGTTTGGTGCTAGCTTAGAATCCTTTTATACCTATTTTTTTGTTCAATTCTTTATTTGTCATTTTAGGAGAATGCCAGGTAGTCCTCAAGTCCTTGAACCTTTTTCTCATATACTAGCTTTACTGATTTTTGTGGAAACACAATTTTCTAACACTTCGGTGTATTTGATTTGAGAGTAATTCTCTCATCTTTAAGTAGATCTACTTGGTATAAAGTGCATGGTCTTTTTAAAAGGAATCTCTTACTCCTCTCCTTTTTTTTTTTTTTTGGTGGATTTTTTTTTTTTTTTCTTTTCCTATATACTCATTACTTGTTATTTTGTTACAGTCCTGGCATCATGTTATTAATTTTCAATAGAACCAGTGGTCATATTCCCCTCAAGATTATATCCATTGAGGATGGCACAGTTCTGAAAGTGTTCAACCATCTGCTTCATCGGAATAAGAAGGTGGACTTCATAGAGCAATTTAATGAAAAGCTTCTAGTCAAGCAAGAAAACGAGAACCTTCAGATTCTTGATGTGAGCTTCATTTTTCCCTTTTCTTTTAATATTTGTGTCTGAAAAGGGATCCATTGCTCCTTGAATAAATGTTCTCTAACTGTAATAGCTTTCTATGTACTTTGAATTTCAATAATCTAACGTTTAATGTTGAGAGTTCTCATTTAGTAGATCAAATCTATAAAATTTATATCATTTACAACTCATTTAAATTAACCAGATCCCTTTCTTCATGTGTGTGTTTTCCTAGGTTCGCAATGCGGAGCTGATGGAGGTAAGCAGAACAGAGTTCATGACTCCATCAGCATTTATCTTTCTGTATGAGAATCAGTTGTTCCTTACGTTCAGAAACCGAACAGTTTCTGTCTGGAATTTCCGAGGGGAGCTTGTGACTTCATTTGAGGATCACCAATTGTGGCATCCAGATTGCAATACCAACAACATATACATAACAAGTGATCAGGATCTCATTATCTCTTACTGCAAGGCAGATTCTGATGATCAATGGATGGAAGGCAATGGTAATCTTGTTTGAGTTTAGTTTTCCTTTGATTTCTGATGGAGTAATCATAAGCAGCTTTTAATTTGTTTAAGTAGTCTTATATTTTATAATTTGCTCTTTGGCACAGCTGGTTCAATTCATGTCAGCAACATCTTGACTGGCAAATGTGTCGCCAAAATTAACACAACAATCAGTTGTGCCAGGGCGGACGAGTGCAGCCGCAACGGTTGTAGCTGCAGTGTAAGTCTTTATTCATGCCTAATGAGGAGTTCAGTGACAGAGGCTTTGGAGGACATCACTGCCCTCTTTTATGATGAAGATAGAAATGAGATTTATACTGGTAACAGACATGGTCTTCTTCATGTATGGTCTAACTAATGACTTTTCATGTTTCTTCTGGCTTCCTGGGCCAAGAACCCCTTTTGATGATGGAACTATTACAAGCTGCCTCAGCATTGTAACATTAGTTTATGTGAAACTACAATCTAGGACTCTGCATTGTGGATTTCATAGTTTATGCAGAGGTAACCAGTTAAGGTGTTCAGGAAAACTTGATATGAATGCTTTTCTTAGGCCCTTATATTTTGTGTATAGTACAATCACTACTGAAAATTGAGGCAGATGAGACATATTACTTGTATTAAGTTTGTCCTGGAATTCATAGGAGGACAATTGTGGGATGGAAAAAGGGCATATTTTATGGAGTTTTTTTACCTCATCCATGTCATTGGTGTAAATCTCTCTATAATTCTGTTTTTTATTTTTGGTTTGTTTTTTGCTTTCTTAGAACGATTAGAAAAGTAGGCCCTGTGAGTTCTAGGTATGCTCTTCTATTACCTACTTTATAATTTTTTATACTTTTCTTTGAATGAGACCCTGCAATTAATGGAAAATTGAATGCTTTGGGACAATGGCTAGAGTGCACCATCTTATTAGGTGGTTTATGGTGCACCACTTTGTCTGCCATTTGATTGGTACTATAGAATGATAAATATTTACACCATAACTTTTCTTCCTCTCTAGTACCATTTGTCACCGTCCACCACTGTTCCACACCATGTTCTTCCTCTCTTTGTAACCCCTCATTGTACCATTTTCCTCCACCAAAGAAAAATTCAAGAACCCTCACTGTCTCTTGAGCAAGTTCAACCCCCTCTTTCTCCCTGCTTGTTACTTGATAGGATGGTATGGGTTTGTTTCCTCACATCCTGCTTCTACTTGTATAACTATTGAATCAAATAGGATTATTATAGCTTAGGTTAATGTCGCATGACAACTATACAAGTTTGTTTTCTTATCTACTAATGTAGCATACATCAAAATATATAATTTTAAAATTGGATTTTTACTTTGGTAGTATTTTTTTTTTCCTTATGATGTTTTAAGTTTATGCAATTTAATTCTATTTGACTTCAATCCTTATAGTTTTCTTTTTTGTTGATTTTAGATTTCTTCTCATCATTAACCATTATTAGCTTTGGCATTAAATAGAAAATATGAAGAAAATTAAAGTAAAAAAATAAATTAAGATTATTAGGTTATCTTTAGATGCATAATTCAATTAAGTGGTGTGTTTATATCCTAAATAAGTCAATGACATAATTATATATAATTTGTTAATATACTATTAAGAGTGATTTTTATTCTTTTAATAGTATGTTTACTTTTTAACATTGCGATTTTAAAAAAGCTATAATTTATTAGTTGTTATAATGCTGGTAACAGTAATAAGAGTTTTTTTTTTTTTCTTCTTCACAGTCGGTAAGTCAAGTAATATTTTTCATGAATATTAAATATATTTTGTTATTAATATTTATTGATGTTTAAAATGTTAAATACATTCACTCTATTATGTAATGGAAAATAAAATTAATATATTTAATTAATTTCTTTAAAAGTGATGGTTATTTAATACTCTGTAGTGGTATAGAGGGTTTAAGATCATTAACAGGATGTCTTAGTTAGAGTCTTATTACGGTCATTATACTTAAAATTTAATCATCTTTTAAATTTCAAATTAATTCAAATATTTATTATTTGATGAGTGAATGAAGAGATAATTGTTTTAATTGAAGCTTCTGGATGAAGACTATACTATACCAACATTGGCTGGAATCAATCCTTTTTTCTTATTCTAAGACGTAAGTGCTAAGTTAGTGTATAAAGTAAGAATCTTGTGGAAGTTTTCGATCTTCATGAACATTAAAGAGCACAATTATGTGGTTCAACATATTCCTAATGTGAATGGTCTAAATAAAATTAATGGTATTGGATTCCCTTCAACACCGCATAGGGTGTTTCACAAGAATAATTCTCTCGTGTGCAGCAAAATTCTCTCAAACTCAAATTACAGCCCTTAAAATCTCATTCAGACTGTAGCTAAATTTATAATTAAATTAACTTAAAGCTTGATTAATCAATATTCAGACTAAAACGAATGGCTCATTCCGCTGTTGATCAAGCCTTGATACAACTTTGGTATGTCATTTTGACGTAATTCAGACATGAAAACTGTAACGGTCAATCTTCTATAATGATCCTATTTTTAAGTATTATTAAATCACAGTAACATTTCTATAAGTTGTTAATGTTATATATAAAAATGCTCCTTACTTCCTAATGATAATTTTTGGTGAAAAAAGGGTATATTTGTGAATGTTTTTCAAAGTGTGCAAATGCTCCTATTACTTTATCAAAATCAGATGTTTAATATTGATGAACATAAAGCTAGCTATATTTGTATTTATCATACTGTTAATTAAAAGCATTATACAGAGATTATGACCAAGCAAAATTCCTGATTCAAATATTAATTCAGCACAATAAAGTGTCAAAATGGCATTAATCAGTTGGTACTGTTCTGTCATCTGCAGACTGAAATGGGAAACTCTTAAAAGAACAAAACCACCCCACATATGATGATGTATGTGGAGGTATGAAAACTCTCAATTATTTGAGCTGTATAATCTACAGCATTCCCTGTATCTTTGCAAAATACAATAACTCTTCTATTGGTTCCTATTTATCAACTACTTCTATGAGAGTTGTCTCGTAGTCGCTGGGAGCCTCAAATCCATGAAGATTCATCACAGTTGCAGCAACATTGGCCAACCCACCTGATGGAACATCATTGCGGAATCTGGCACCAGGGATCAATCCAGGACCTCCAATGGCAATTGGCACCTAAGCAGCAGCAAGGAAAAGTGTGAGATTTAGAACCAAAATTATGATTAATGTCTAATAATAACAATGTCAAAGTATATTGACAGTAGAGAATATTGTAATTCATGTGAACTTGTACTCAGTGACTGATATAATTTGTAAAACTTACTGGCTCAAGAGTATGGGAAGTAAGAATCTGGACTTTTCCATCCTTGCCTAGAATTGGTTTTCCAGATTTATCCCTCTTGACCATATCCTCTGCATTTCCATGGTCAGCTGTGACAACATAGATTCCACCCACTTGCTCTATTCCATCAAGAATCATCTGTACATTTACACATGTAAATATACATTAATCAATACCATAAAAATTACCCTTCATCTCTCTTGTTTGTTTCTTAATAGTGGCAGTTATGTAATTGGAACTAACACATACAATAAAATTAAGAGACAACCACCAGAAGACATCTGTTCTTTCCCCTCCTTAAGAAGGAATAAAATTTGAGTATAAAGCTATTTGATGAACAAACCAAGTCCACGGAAAAAGCAAAATAACTTGTATTTATAAAAAAAGTGACCAAAAAATACATAATTTGAGAAAATATGATAGAATGGCAATTGTGAATGCTTGCAACAAGAAAGAGGTAAACAAATTATATTTCATATCTAAGGGATAATTAGTAATGGAACTTGGATCATCAAATTGTAGTTCTTAATTGCTCATTCAAATCACACAAGATTCATTCTTATATAAGATTAGCTTTCTCACCAAATCATTATAAAAAACACATATTATACATGAATGTTTCCAAACTTCAAATGATTTACTTGTTAACACTGACACCTGGGTGCTACTTTCCCTCATGAAAACTTCTTTTTAGTGAAATAAGGAATTCCCGAAATGTCAGCTATAGTTTAAAAAGATTACAACAAACTTCTATTTACACAAATGCTCCAACAAATATGTGAAAATTAAGTACCTTCACAGCCTCATCAGCAGCCTTGCAAGCCACAACTGTTGCCTCAATGTCACCAGTATGCCCCACCATGTCACCATTTGGTAGGTTGACACGTACCTACACCACAGATAAAACATAAGATAAGAGTAAATAACAGACCATGATACCCAAAAATCACCTCATAAACCATTTAATTACCTGATCAAAATTTCCGCTAAGAATAGCATCCCTAGCCTTTTCAGCAATTTGCAATGCTTTCATTTTTGGTTTTTCATTGAATGTAATACCAGAGTCACTAGGAATTTCCACATATTTCTCCAATTCTGCATTAAAATACCCAGACCGGTTTCCATTCCAGAAGAATGTGACATGACCAAATTTAACTGTCTCACTGTTGACAAAAAAATTGATACATGAGATTGTGATGGCTATCATGTAACAGGTAAGTACTAGACAAAGAAGAGCACAAAAGATAAACATTATGTCACAGTGGAAGTCTCGTAAAGGACTCTCAAATGAGGAACACTTCTCATGTATTACACAGTTCCATCATTCGCCATCAAGAACAAAATAAGCAGGTAGAAATATTATGGATTTCCAAAAATTACAATATTATGAAAAAACCTATTATGGATTTGAACAGAGACAATTTACCTGCAAGCAAAAGTCCGAATGCCATTATGCACTAAATATTCACCAGAAGTCCTATCAATCTCTGGTGGAGAAACAAGGTAATGACTTGGAAGTTTCAATTCACCATCATATTCAAGCATTCCAGCATACCGGATTTTTGGAACACGAACTCTATCAAATTTGTCAAAATTTTCATATTCAAGAGACTTAGCAATCATGACCATACGATCAGCTCGGAAATTGAATGTAACAACAGCATCACCATCGACTATCGGACCAACAGGTTTCCCACTCTCATCAACAATAACAAAAGGAGGCAGATACTGGTCATTGGCCTTTGGTTCTGCCCTCAGCGTCTTGACAGCTTCAAGGGCACTTTTAAACTTATGTGGGGCTTCACCAAGAACTTGAGCATCCCATCCTCGTTTCACAACATTCCAGTCATTCTGCCGTTTGTTTTGAAAACAGTGACTCATAAGTAATAGAAATACACAAACAAGAAAAGAAAAAAAATATTCAACTCAATCATATTTATTTACTGTATAGAACAGTATAAAATTGAAATGCAAGTTAACCATAAAAAGGCAGTTTTATTACAATGAATTTGCAACTAAAAGAAACTAAATAACAAAATATCTAAAAGCAAATTGTTTTGTTTTTCTTTGTCAAATTTCAGAGGTAATATGGCACTGAATCTCAATAGACAGAATAAAATCGGTTGAAGTACACACATAACTGCACAAAATCAGTGACAGACTTGTTAAAAAGTTCAACGAGGTTATGTAGCAGCTTAAGATGATAAAATACAAAGCTAAATTTGAAGTGACCCAATAGAATGGTTAGGGTACATCTAATGAATACTATAATTGACCAAAACATTGTCAAATTTAAAGAGAAGTTAAATGAAGAAACAATTAACATGTAATCAGGCACCACAAATTGAAGGCCATTTCCAGGTAACTATACCTCATAGCGATCCATTGTGACATACATACGACCTCCACCTGATGCTATCTTAGCATCAATGCCCTTCTCCCGCAATTTTGCAAGATCATTTTCAAGGGTTTCAACAAACCCCACACTTGAACCGTCCAAAACATCACGGCCATCGGTAAGAATATGGACTCGGACTCTTTTAACGCCTCGCTCACCAACTCCTTTAAGCAACAACTATACAAAAATAGCTCGTTAGAAAGAATGAGTTGTATACACATGAAGGAAAAACAGCTCCAACCCCAAATAATCACCTGCAACTGATCAAGTCTGGAGTGAACTCCACCATCACTAAGTAACCCAATGAGATGCAATGTGCCATTTGCAAAACATTCCTTTATGTAATTGAAACCTTCTCCTTCAAAAATTTTTCCAGTGGCCAGAGCATTGTCGACAAGCTTGGCACTAAAATGAACAATCACAGACCAAGATGTCTCAATCATCACACATGCTAGGAATAATTTTGAAGCAAGAAAAAGAGACTCAATAGTATTGCTCATAGGGAAGACCATAACTAAACATTTCAGGGTGGTAAGCAACAATTATAAATCCCAATTCCACTGAAGAAATAAACTGAAACACTAACTAAACATTGTGAACCCAAACTTAATACAAATTCCTTAAGAAAAGTGACACAACAAGACAAAATCACAATCATGTTGTCGATTGTTGTATAACATCATATAACCAGAGTACACAAGTGTCTGGAGCACATATAACCCTATTAACCACATACATCTATGACAATCTAAGAAACAATGCAGAATAAAGCCATGTGTTGTTCAATCCATGACATAAAAAATGGCAGACACAACTAAACAAATACAAATGTTCACAAGCAGAACAAAGCCAACATTTTATTTTTCCAAACATCAATTAGTTTAAAAAAACCGACATGCAATACATGATCACATCAATTAGTTTAAAAAATGGCAACCTCAGTTCAAAACCTTGGTAGTAACAAATACATGGGGCTAAATATGAAAAAAGAGAGGCTAGTTTTAGTTTACCCCTGAGCAAATATGCGACCAGCTCCAAGGGCATTGTGACCAACTTCACTATTGCCCATGTCATCTTCTGTTGGAAGACCTACAGCGGTACCGTGAGCCCTAACCAATCTCCACCGTTCAGGGGCACCCTGTAATACAATAACAGTCCTGATTAATGTCATCAAAACTAAAAGAAAGATCCTTAAAACTATCATATATACCAAACAACCCTTAAAACTATCATATTCTAAACAAGAACACCTCATCCAACGGAGATTCGAACCTTGGTTCGTCACTTTCTAAAAGACTACTCACTATTGCTACACCCAACCCCCAACGGTTAAACAAGAACAGATCTTTGAAATCTATAACCAAAGATTGGATCCAAAATGTGCAAAACTGAACCTTTTTCAGAGAATCCATGCAGGGTGTCTCAGCCGTAGCGATGCAGTTGTACTCGTTGGGATTGGCCTCTCCCCAGCCATCCAACACCACCACAGCCACTGTCTTCCCCTTAGGAAGCTTTGGATGATCCGCCAATTTAAATGAGACACCTGAGCTACCCATCTGCGCTTTCTCCTTTCTTTTTTCCTATCAGATTCAAATCCAACGGCAAAACCAAACACAAATCATTCACACACACAAATAATCATTCATTACCCATCTGGGTTACGGTTATTTTTTCTTTTTCCTATCAGATTCAATGGCAAATCTAGATGCACAAAATCAGACACACTGAAAATCATTCATACTATGAAATAAACGTCATAGTGCTAGGATGTTACACAAGACAACCTGTGCATACCTGTTTGTTTCTCGGTGTCAGCCGCAACTAACAACACAAATGTCACAAAGGTAACCTAACAAGACCGAACTGTGTGTTTTGTGTGGTTTGGTTTGGTTGGTTTATATTTATAAATGCAAGTTTGTTGGGTAACTGTTAGCAGAGTCTAGTAGAGTCGCTATTTTTTTTTTTATCTTTATTGGAAAAAAAGATAGCACGTGAATCCTGAGAGAACTTTACGAGTTACCACGAGAGGATGAGAAGAAAAAGGAAATACAAAAATAATTTAAGTTAAATATATTAATGTAAAAAATTTATATATACAGTATTATTATTAATTTTCAATCTTAAATTATTGTTTTTACAATAATTCGTTCAAAAGTCTTAGTTGGATTTATTTATAAGATATTGATAATTAAAAATATTTATATTATGAAAGTTAAGCCTGCAAATATAAAAAAAATATAAATAGCCAAAAACAAAATAACCTTATATGAGTTGAATTCATTTGTATTATAAGAATATATAAAAATTATATTAACTTATTTGTTTGTCATTGTTAAATTTTTAAATTTCAACTTTGGATTCAATTATTTTGAACAGTTACATATTTAATTCATTATCAATATCAAAAACTTGGATTCAGTAATCATTAATGAAACTGAAAATCTTACGTGAATTGAGTAACATATCTAGTGATTAAAAAAATACTTTTCTTATAGATTCTGTTTAATATATAACATCATTAACATATGACATAATATTAAGATTGAAAATATTTTAATATCGTATTAAAAATGAATTACACTAAATTCACTCTTAAAAATTCGTTTTAAAGAAAAAAATTGATCTACCTTTTATTCTTTTTCAGTTTTTATACAGAAATAATATTCTGATCATATTCTCTGAGCCAATGTAAATAAATATCTGATATAATGTTCCGAAAACTGTTTAATTTATATATAATGAATAATATATTGTTTTATTACCTTTAATTTTAGTTTTAAATTACTCTATGTATAAATACCTAAATTATTTTATATTACAAGAAGTTTAAATAATTTTTTAAATTATATTTTGATTGAGTTTAAAATATTTATGCTACAGTTATAGAATATTCGTTAAGATGTTTAGAATATTCGTGAAGCATGAAAATAGCGACGTTATTTTCAATTGCAGATCAGCGTGCTCTATGACTTTATGCTGCAGTGGGTTCGTAAAACAGCGTCATTCTCCACGCTTTTTTTTCTTTTTGCCAACCACGTATTAACATTAATTTTAGAAAACTATTTTTTTACCTAATATAAAAAAATTATAATAAATAAAATTAATTAAATAATTATATACATTAATGATTATTTAATGTTTAAATAATGGGGTTTTTTTTAAAACATTTTTCGTCAAAGAATAATAGTGTCACGTTGTACATAAAAATATAAGTACAAAGTAAATATAAATTAAAAACTATTTTCAAAACAGTTGACTACTTTGATGGTTTTGGACTTGTGCTGGCTAATTTGAAAGGACAAGTAATAAGTAAAACCCTCGATTTTCTTTCCCCTTTATGGGGAAACGTGAATAGAAAGTGTTTTAAACTATAATTTATTATGTCAGATGCCACTCTTTCTGGCTCCTTTGCACAAAACTTAACACAGGTTGGAATGCTTAATTTTAAATATATTGTAATTTTTTAGTTCGATTTAATCAATTTTAAAAGATTTAAGAAATGAGAATGAAAATATATATTTTAAATCTTAAATTATATTATGAAATTAATTTTAATTTTAAATATTATTATTTGATATATATATATATATATATATATATATATATATATATTTATATATATTTATATTTTAATAACCAATACTATGTTTACTTTTTCAATTATAAGTTTTATTATATAAAATGAGTTCATTGATAAATTTATCTCGACCTAAATTAATTTAAGTCACAGAATAAATCGATTATTAAATAAATAAAAAATCTGTAGTAAGTTATGTGTGATCTTTTTAAATCCAATTCATTGTCATTAATTAGTATGCTATGTGATTTTTTTTTTCTACAAGTGTTTAATTTATGACACTTGAAAATTCTAAGGATGACGAGCATGTAAGTCGGTGTACAAATCATGGCAGTGATATATTATAGTGGTTGTTTTTACATGGTTATGATTTGGACACGGGATATGAAATATATTTTGGAGAATGCATTTTAGTTTTAAAGATTTCAATCCCTTTAATTATGGTTTTGTATCGAATTTAAAATTAGTTTTTATAAAGGTTGTAGTCCTACTAACTAATAGTGTTGATTTCACTCAAATAATATCTAGAACTAAAGTTATAATTGTTTTAACGAGTTAAGGTTAAGTTGTTAATAGAGAAAAGAATTATGTTCTTCCTAATTTAAAACATAATAAATATTTAAGCTAGATATTGAAATATAAAAAAGTTGTAGATGATATTATTAATGTTCAAAAGAGATAAAAACGGATTGGTATGATTAATATAATTTTAGATATTATTTTTATATTCAACAAAGGTTACAAAGGTGTAAAAACAATAATAGAGATAAATCCAAAATTTAAAGAGATAAAATGATTATTTCTACAAATAAAAGATATGTGTATGAATGTTTTAAAAGTTAACATTTTAAAATGTGTAACGGTGAATTGTATATATAATTGAGATGTTGTGCTATCACAATTTATGTTTTATTTGTCTTTACTGGTTATAATAATGTGAGTTTTTGTTATTTGTCTTTGTGCATATAATTTACTTACATGTTGTGAGAAGTTTAAATAGAAATTTAGAATAAAAGTTTAAGTTATATGTAAATATTTTGAAAGTCTAGGAAATGATTTAGTGAGATGAAAATTCAAATTACATTTAGTCTTTTAAATAGTGTCTGAAATTGTTGAATAGTCTTTTGAACATAATTCACTTTTAGAAAATTTGTTAAATAATGATTGAAATCAATCACACTATTATGATAAAAAAATTATTTTTGTGATTTAGTGATTGAAATAGTGATTAAATTAAATAGTCACAAAAAATTAATCACTAGATCGGTGACTATATTATGTAATTATTATAATTATTTTATTTTGCTTTTTATTTCATATTTTTCATCTAATTTTCTCATTTCTCCAAAATTTCACATGAGTGACAAAATTTATTCAAAATCAAAACCTAAACACGACTGTGTCTACAATTCATCACTTTAGAATCCTAACTCTAGACACTCGTCTGATCGTTTTTTTGTTCGCAATTCATCAATTTAGAAACCTAACCCTAGATATTGGCTTAATTGTTACTAATCGGTTGTCGTCGTGATTCAACTTATCATCGTGACTCACCATTGTGACTTACACCACTATCATCACTTAACTAGTCGTCGTAGTCACTCTCGCAGCCATAGTCATGCCCTTCGTTTCTACTCAAGAGATAAAACCTCTCACTTGTGTTTGATAAGTCATGACCTCCTCTGTATTTTTCTCTCATCTACTATTTTAGGATATTTGATTCATTAACCTTGTTGTTCAATGGATTATTAAGAAACTTGAGTCATATGAAGGTTTTCCCTAATGATAAATTTGAAGGTTTCTTTAAGGAGAGATTTGAGGAATTCTTTCCAACATTGAGGATCTTAGGAAACTCTAAACACTTGCAAAGGTTTGTTGAATTCACCATGTGCCTCTTGTGTAATATTTTGCAAAACAAAATGTGAAATAAGACTTGCACTTTATTGTACCATTTTATATGCAATTTGTTTGTTGAATTTGTGTGGGCATGAAACTTGTGAGAGTTGTGGCTTAGATTTTAGGTGTCAATGTAATGAAGGCTCAACCAATCTACTCAATGATCTAAGTTGATTTGCTTTAAAAAATGTAAATTGCTTATTTATACATACAAGATATTGGAGATGCAGTCATTGAATAATCTTTCTTATCCTTGTTCAACATCTCTTTCGATGTATATTTACATCTGTTAACTTTTAGTTGCATCTTGATGTTAGTGTAGCCTTTTCATCACCAACCTCAAGTAATGTTCTTCGTACTCAACATTTAGCAAATTATCAATGAGTTCATCTTCCAAAGCTTTAAGATTTGATGAATCTGAAAATTGCTAGAGTCCATCTTTAGTAACACTATAAAGTGATAATTTTTAAAAAATCTTATAAGCATGGTTGAGATGTTTAAGAATATTATCACACTAAAGAGATATGTATAAAGAGAGTTCTAACGATTAGTTTTTCTAGTAATTTAAACAATAACCAGTTCTTTAATTAGATAAAGATATATAATACACAAATTTTTATGATAAAAACTACATAATAAAATCATAATTTAATAAAATAAAAAATAAAACATATAAGTAGCATATTTAGTAAGTACTAACTTTCATTTTATTTTGTTGCACAAGTTTCATGAAATTATAGTTGTAAATCTGTCATACTAATAATATCCTTATAAAGGATTTGAAGGTCAACATTTCTTTCCTTCATGGTCATATTTCATCCTTCATTAGCTTATCTTTTTCCTTCAACAACATATATTTTTCTTTTATCTTATTGTGATCATTTTAACATGTACAATCTCTTCTACAATGAGATTTTTGGCACTAATTACATCTTGCATGCCTACGATATCAATAACATCAAAATATTTTTTCTTTTATTTTTATTTATCTTTTTGTTTTTGTCATTCTTTTTGTTGCATTTGTATCCATTGGATGCTCCAAAATAGATGATGTTTTCTTATAACTTAATGGTGTATCTAAATTGGAAAAGTATGATAAAAAAAAATAGAACCTCCATTCTCTTAATAGATTTTCAGATTTTGGCAACCATTTTGCTTCATTCCTCATGATAAGTCATATAGTTTCTAACTTGAAAATTCTCTTTTTATCTTGCAAATAAATCATACATGCATCTCACACAATATTGGTTTAGGAGCTACCACTCTTTTTTCTTTGGTAGACTTGTTTGTAGCATGTTAAAATTTTTTTACAAGTTCCATTGTCCTTTTGTATTTGATGTTTTAGTTGTGATATTTTGTTTCACCTTCCAATTGCTCACAACAATTGTAATTTTATGTATTTTTTTATCGAGAAGTGGACTTTTTATGTTGGCTCACACAATTCACTTTTTGAAATATTTAGTCATGACTTACATTCATCTTCCTTTAAGGAAAATCATGTCATTTGTTGTGTTTTTAGATTATTATTCTTCTCCTTCTTATGAGACACTAATATTATCCAACTCAATTTGGTTGAAAAATGGTGAAATTTGAGATTATAATTTGAGATTTGACAGTGCACCATGCTCTCCTTCATTACATAGATCATTATTAGTACCAATTGAAATCAATGGAAGGGATAGTTTGTGATGAATGATATATAGAATGAAATTGATATTGAAAATAGAGTGTAAGATATTGAAAATTTGTGGTATTTGAAATATTTTGAGTAGAATAAATTTGGAAAATTTTGAAAATATGGATTGGTGGATGGTTGATAATTGTGGAATTTGGATATGTGGAAGGTTGATTATTTGACATAAAATTAAACCATAAAATCATATCAGATTCATTGAATGTAAACAAAACAAAGAAATTAAGAATTAAAAAGAGAGAAATGTAAGATGTTCTATGTGTGAACAAAATTATTGAGAATTGAATATATATATATATATATATATATATATATATATATATAAAATTTTCTTTAAAAAAAGTCACTTAGAAGAAATTTAAAGTTATAAGGAAAAAAAGTCGCACCAATAATAATTTTTTTCTTCAAGCATCAACACATTTAAGTTTTTTTCTAGTTGCTTGATTGGTTGTTGATAAAGTTATTCTTAGAAACTATGATAGAGGAAAGAGCAAACAGATCTTTTGATGAGGGAGAGTCTAAGATAAAATCATTCATCTTGATTAAACCAAGAGCTCTTAAGTGTGGTGAAAATAGTAAATCACATATAAAGGTAATTCACTTTAAAATTTATTTGAAAACCTTGTCAAAACATGTATTCAAAGAAAAATATTATTTATAAAGAGACTTTTTTTCTTGTTCAAAAGGCTTTTTTAGAATTATAATGGGATGATGACTCATTTAGATTTAAAGTTACACCATATAAATAGAATGTTTCTATATGAGAATATTGATTAAATGATCTACAAGATGTTAAAAAAACTTACTATTAAGTTATTCAAAGCCTATACAATTTATAAAATATGTCAAATGATATTGTTATTAAGTTTCATTTAATTATCTCTCATAATTTTAATATTAATTAGTTAATAATTATGCATTTCACATGAGGTAAATTTATACTCTTAGTATTTTATGTTGAAGATATTTGTTATAGCTAATGATTATATATATGTTTACTACATGAAATAAAGAGTCTTAGTTCTCAAGAATTTTTAGTGAATAATGTTTATAAATCTTCTTTTATAATGAGTATTCATATATTATGATATCACTCAAGATAATGTTAGAATATCACAAAAGGTGTATATATCAATTGATTGTAAGTAGGTTGAACTTTATAAATGATAAACTAAAAGATATACTTGTTAGTAGAGGAGACAAATTTAGTTTGTATTCATTATATCTAAAAACAAAGGATGCAAAAGATCTCTTAAGTATCAAGAATATAATCTAACATGTGATCAAGTATATAGTATTTTGATGTAATATTTATAATAATACTATTTCGAAGATCTTTCAACCTACGTATATAATGTTAGAAAGTGATTAAAATGTGTGTTATTTGAAAATGACAACAAACTAAAATGTTCATTCATAGTGAGTTAATATATATAATTAATAATTTAGAATGCAAAGGACTAAAAGATATGAAAATTGAAACAAAATAGATGAGGCTTTAACAATAGAAAAAATGAAGTTGAAACCAAAAGTTTTATAAAATTTGAGAATACAAACATACTTTGATAAGTATGATACAATTAAGTGCAAAATAACATAATATGGTTCAATAAAATATATATAGATAATGAAATTTAACACAAAATCACCGAGGATAAAATTTACTCATAGACATCTCATTGATTGAAGCTGATAAGAAATTGTTGGTAGATTGTCTTAAACTTGGTTCATGTGCAACAATTGGATTCGTTCTCCTGTTCAAAGAAAATGTTGGCTCTATTGGAGAAGGCAACTCAAATAAGTGACCATTGAGATATGAAACAACAGTCAACATTGTAGGTCTAGCATCTGGATTTTCTTGAACGCATAATAAACCAATCTTAATGCATCTGATGACTTCAATATTAGAATGATTTTCTTTCAACTTTGGATCTAATGTACTCAATGGTGTTTCATCCCTCCAATGCTCCCAAACCTACAAAAATTGGTAAGCTTAGCCAAATCATTACAATTTTTAGGTTTTAAAACTGATTTGATTTCATTTACACATCAAGCATAAATGATAATAAAATAAAAATATGACAAAATGATATTGTACTCACAAATTTTAAAAGACAATTAACAATACGATGTGGTTCATATGAACCTATGTTCTTTTTCCCACTAATAATCTCAAGAACCATAACTCCAAAACTGTAAACATCTAATTTCTCAGAAAATTGTCCAAACATAGCGTACTCCGGAGACATATAACCACTGCAAAATTGGGAAAAATGATAGATAACCGTAAGCATATTATACAAGGGATGATAAATGTAAGAATGAATATTCAAAACTTACTATGTTCCAATAATTCTCTTTGTATTTCCTTCTTGTTGATCTTTTTCAACAATTCTAGCAAGACCAAAATCTGAAATTTTTGGATTCATATTTTCATCTAATAGTATATTACTAGGTTTGAGATCACGATGTATAACTTTAAGTCGAGAATGGTCATGTAAATATAGAATTCCTCGAGCAATCCCTTCTATTATTTTGTAACGCTCAGACCATGTTAAAAACCTTTCTTGTTTTGTATCTACAAAAAAATATTCATTACATGAGAAAATAAAGTGACATATGTTTCACAATCAATCCCTTTAAGGTTTAAAACACATACATTATCTTAAATATGTAATATATAAATGTTAAACATAAAAAGAAATTAAGGAGAGGTGAAAAGAATCAAACCAAATAAGAAGTAGTCCAAACTTTTGTTTGTCACATATTCATAAATAAGTATTTTCTCTTCCTCATTAAGACAAAATCCCTTGAAAGCTACTAAATTTCTGTGTTGGAGTTTGGCTATCAGCATAACCTCATTTTTGAACTCCTCTAAACCTTGCTTAGAATTTCTTGAAAGTCTTTTTACTGCTATAGATGTTCCATTAATAAGAATGCCCTATAAAAAAAAGTGGATGATTATTTATGTTAAAAGTACAAGTATATAATAAGAAAAAGAACACATTTTCTTACTTTGTAAACTTCTCCAAATCCACCTTTCCCTATCTTATTGTCATCTGCAAAGTTGTTTGTTGCTGTTTCAATTATTGTCAAATTGAATTGCAATGACTCGATTGTGGAACTTCCAAGTCCAACTACAGAAAAACTTCAACCATTAAATCAAGTTTATGAACTTCCTTAAGTTTTCTAAATGAAAAGTAAGTACTTCCTTTTCTTTTTCATACTTACAATTTTCTATGAGTATAACTTTATTGCTTTTTCTTGTTTTTCTTCGTATCAAACTATAACAAATGCCGAAAAGTAATCCCAAGAAAATGATAATGGAGGTAAGGATCAAGATAATAGTTCGTGTTTGACCTTTTCCTGTGTAAATAAATATGAACACGCTATTAGGTCATGGTATATTCATAGAAAGAAGAAAAGTCACGTGTTAAAATATATAAACTAGAGATATTATTGATGGAAAAAAATCCTTTGTGCCAACAACTAGTTGATCCAATTAAGTTTGTCGAATTAAGAAATGTTTTAGATTTTAGTATTATGTCATTAACAAAACTTACATACTAATATTATGACTATAAAAATAATCTTAATGTGAAGCATAAAGTTTCTCGAAAATTAGATTTATAAAAATTGATTCAGATGAATGATTAATTTTGCAAAACAAAAGTTACCCAACCCAAATAATTCAAAATCTAGACAAAAGTCACCATTAAAAATGTTATCATATATATGTGAACTTTATTGTAGTAAAGTAGTTATACACGAAGGTAAAACTAATATTTAGAATTATTTTATATTGTCCATTTTTTTTAAACAAATCACTCATCATTTTGTTATTTCAAAAAAACCCTTTAATACACCATCCATCGTTCACAAAACAACACCTCATTCCTCCATTAGAAGTTACATCCTCGCCTCACTCGATGAAGCAAGCCCTACTTCCACCATAAAATCTAAATTCACTGATTTCCATTAACAACACTTTTAATTTACAAAAAATCAAACATCCCTAAATTTAAATACAAACAGGTTGTTGGTCATGCAGAACTAGACTAAGTTTGACATTCGAGACTATAACAATCGACGCATCAGAGTCTAAAGAAAATGGTAATATTCGTATCAAAATGGAAAAAAAAAAATGATTGGAACTTTTTTTACCAATTGTCATTGAACTATCTGCACATTCAATCTTTTTCTGGACATATATGGAAACAAAATAAATAATAATTGGCACAACATTTATTTCAAATGTTGGATTTCACAACCTTCGCTTGGGGATCTTTTCCAGATCTTACTTTCGACCAGCTGCAGCAGATCAAAAGTTAAAAAAACTACCTTGGGGGTGCGGGTAATGCATAACTTTAACACGCTTTCTTGAAAAACGGTTTTGATATTGTGGAGTAGAAAGAAAAATAATAAGAGAAAAAAGGTACTTGTGGTGCAAATTTTCTCTCTCTTGTGCATGGACCATGGAGAATGATGTGTAAAAAGTTATTCCTATAGAAGCTAAGTTAGTTGTTCCTGGAGGGCTTTGACTAGATCCTTGCCAAAATGAAGTTATGATTTTAGAAAAGACGTGGCTAAGAATGAAGGCAGATGAATTGGAGGGCTGAGAGTGACAGATGGTGTTTAGTGGATTGCCTGTGGTTGTAACAACTCTCAAGCTTAGTAACAAGAAGGATAGAATTTACACCTTCTCGAGATACGATGATCTTATGAGCGGCTATGACTTGCCATGATCGTGGCGTTGGCTTTAAGTTTAAGTGCATAAACGGAGCAAGTAAGTTAAAGAGAATGCAAGAATCTTGGTTTTCACTGTACTGGTCTTATGCTTTAGATGCAGTATATACTTTCTCTAAATATGTTAAGGGTAAGAGTTAGTATTAGATTGTTTGTTCAAGTTGTTAACGAAAGACTCCAATGATGCCAATACTATATAAGATTATGTGCTTTGGACATGTGTTGGAAATCTGCATGAGGAAACTTATATAGCCTCTATAAATCCAGGAGTTGTTAGTTTTATATTGAAGGGCAAAAAGATCAATTTTCATCAGTAAAAATTCAGCTTAGTGTATCTGAAGAAGTCTTTGTTCAAAACTAATGAAAAGAAATTACCTCTATCATCTTTCTAGCGCCTATAGGCTATATTTCAACGTCACAACAACAAGAAGAAGATGAAGAAGAAGAAAAACCTGGTGATGGAACGGGTCTTTTTGGTGGATCATCCGTGATGAGGCCATAGAAAGGGTACATCTCATACCAAATGTTACAACTCGGAAACACAACTCTCGCTCCTTGTTTTCCATCGCAGCACGTTGGAAGCTTCTCTATTGCTTCAGCAAGACAAGTTCTGCAGTTTTGCGGCGACAAATCTTGTGTGCACTGAGCGAGAGCGTAAAGGGTTTGTGAATGAGACAAGTTTGCTTCCTTTGTTGAGAACCTTGCTTCCGAAGCCGCTGCTGCTTCTGCAGTTCGGTTCATTGTATCGCGCAAGAAGTTCCTGAAGCTGATTGTGGAGTTCAAGGAGACATCGTCAGGGCTGACCAAAGAAAATCCTGGAGACGTAGCCACGATGGAGAAGAAAGGCACGTTGGAATACCGAAGCTTGCATTCAGCGTACGACATCACAGCCTCTATGGAGTGGTTACATTCTGGGTCTGTTAATAACTTCTCGGTTGCGTTGGCCACGCATTCTTTGCAGAGGCGTAAGGGTATGTCACCCCTACACATGAACAAACCATACACCGTATTGTTTCTGCTGAGGATTGTGGTGTTGTAGAATAGTTTAGCAGATGCGTTGGAATTGAAGGAAGAGAAAAGGGTTATGAGGTTTTTTTGATAGGTGCTGGTCGAAGATGTTTTGTTTGCACTGCAGGTTTGGCGCTCAAAATAAACCATGTCCTCGTTCTGTGCTTTGGTGGTTGGGAAGTTGAAGAAGGTAAGAACAAGGGTACAACGAAAGATGAGAACGATGAGGTTGTTGGAAGGCATGGTTCTGGTCATGTTCGAGGAGGGATGGTTTATGATCTTCAGTGTCCAGATTTTCTTCTGTTTTGTAATGGGAAATATAGGGTGTGAAAGTTCGAAAATTGTGAGGGATTGGCATTTGCATGCATTAGAAAGTCAATGAACTGGGCGAGTCAAAGTCAACCACTCATCATGTCTCTGTCGTTTGTGATGATATCAAATTCTTATAATTTTTCGTACATTATCCGTTGAAAATGTCTCGGTGAAAGTTGGAAAATGTCAAAATGAGATATGAATAATAAAAATGTTCATTTCACATTATACCTAGGATGAAAAGAAATGAATGTTTGTTTGTTAGACAAAGGAGGATGTATAATAATTATTTAAGTTTTCTTTTTTTTAAATTGGTGTGATGTTGTACGGTAAAGTCTAAAATTAGTACAATTTCTTCTTGTTTTACAAATGGAAAAATTGTAAACAACTTAAAGAGATCGATTTATTGGCACGATTTAAGTGTAACTTGGTTTAAATAACTGAAATGGTGCTATACTAGTATAATTTTTTTCGCTAATACAATTTATTCATTTGCGTAATGAAAAATTGTCTGTTATTACAGTATAAAATTGCACTAATTTAAAAAAAGTAATTATTTAACTAATTATCCGTCAAATCAATCTCCAACTAACTGATATATCCCTTAGAGTATCCCACAAGCACGAAAATATCTACTTAATGCTTTCACCTTGGAAAACTGTACAAACTGATTAAGAATGGTCAATTTGGTAGCACTACAGACTTGTTTTTTGAGTCATTGTTTATGGAGTTCTGAGCATGTATTCAACTTCCTCATCAATGGACGTTCTTAATTTCATTTTGATGTATATCTTGCACACCACATAGACTGTATTAGCATGGTGATGCTCAAAATCTTTGTTTCTCTCAAAAATCATGTTGTTATCATTCATCAAGCATATTCATTTTGGAATCTGATATAAATTATATTATATATATAATTAGAGATCTTATATAATTAAAGATAAAGTTTTTTAATATATTATAAGTAAATATAAATCTTATTTTATAAATAATTTATAAGGTTGAGTTAAATTTAAAATTATTTTTTAAAATAATATTTATCTTATAAGATTATTGAATCTTATTGAACCACTTATTATCATAATTAAAATTAATAAAACAAAATAATTTATAAAAAATAAATTTTAAATAAATATACTGCTTTTTAATCCTAAATGTAAGCCAATAGTAAATGACACATTATCTGGATTATTTATTATACATGCAGCTGTCTAAGATATATAGTTTCATCATTCACAGGAGTAAGTTATATATATAGAAGAAGAAATAACAAGAAGACTTATGTGGGTTGTCACAGTACTTGTAAAAAACAACATTTAACTTAAACTAATTTAAGAGAATTACAAAAACAAGGTGCAGAAACACATGGTTCAGTAGTTTTTTTGATAGAAAGTGATAGCTAGGTTTAAAATTAGATTTTTCAGCTTTATAATTGAAAAAATAGGAATTAGTCCTCCAGTTATATATATGTACAGTTTTAGTCCTGATCTCTACATTAAGAATTGATTCTTAGTTTGAAATCAGAGATTTAATAGATTGAAGTTTTAAATTTAACAACTAAAATCAAAACTGTGAACCTAACCATTTTCTTCCTCAGATTTTGTAATACAATAATCATGACGCATTTTGGATCCTAGTTCAAGTCATTTACTTACAGAATTTAAACTCCAATAGTTTTAATGGAGCATTCGGCAACCTGCTGGAAAAATGTCAAATATATTTTTCATTATTCAATGAAAGAAATAAGTAGGGTTTATACTGGTGAAGGTGCTAAAATAAAATAATCTAATGTGTGTTTGCTGGACCGGAAATATATATTGTATAATTTTCGTTTTCAATTCAATTGCAAATAAAAATTATTTAAAATTTCATAATATATTTTCAATGAAACTTACTATTGAAACAGCAAGGTGACCATGCTTTTCTAAAAGTGAATGAGTAAACTGTCATAGTTTTATTAGTTTTTTTTAGGATATATTATTTAGTAATTAGAATGTAAGAATTTGAGCCCTTAGTTTAAAATTAATGATAATCTTAATTTAGTAGTTTTATAATATTTTTTATTATGTTCTATAAAAAAATTTACAGAAAAAAATAATATTTTTTATTATATTTTACGAGTTAGTAAGTGAATTTACATCAATCCCACAATTCACTTGAGCTTGGATGCAACTAAGGTGGATTTAATTGGGAAATAAGTTTTCAATATGTTGATTAATTGGTTTCATTGTCGTGATGCAGATGAGTTGCTGTCAACTCAGTTGTATTTTAATGTTATATGATGTTGGAAAGGGAGTGCAAAATGGTCAGATTATTCAGTATTGATTTTAATTAATATGCTATTTTTTTATGGGAGAGAATTATTTTGAATGGTCAATAATTTCATTAATTTTTTTCAGCTTATATTTTAAATTAATAACATTATATATTATTCCAAACTAGTCACCAAATAAATTTGAGTTTACATATGCAAAATTCAATTTTAAATAATAGTGATTAATTAGTACGTTGGGAAGTCCAATCTTTCTACAAATTGGTTAATGGTGGTGTTATTGTAAAAAAATCCATGCATAATGTGAATAGGTGATTAATCTTTCATACACTATTTTTCAAAGACTAAGATTATATAAATGCTATTAAATTTGCATTTCTTTTTAATAATGGCTTCTCTATATATTTAAATAAATTATTTTTTTATGCTAAATCATTGACAAAGTAAGGCAAAATGTGAAGGTCGGTTCTAAATTTCACTGATTAATCAAATATTTTAACTAATTCTTATACAAAATTGATTATAATATGAAAAATTGTTAGAAGTTTGAGTAATGGTTAACTTAGTATATAATTGGTTGATCAAGTTATGATTGATTTTCTTAAAACAAAGTTTATTAAAAAAAAAAAAACAATATCGAGGGAAAGAAAATATTGTCTTCTATACTTTTTCACACTAGTTTATTATAAAGAAAAAGAGAGAAATCCGCATGTTTTGAAAATTATTCTTCCATGTAGATACATAATTTTAAATTTTAATGGTTGGATTGTTGATAAGAGGGATAAATGTTGTTCATGGTAGTAGAGGGAATATTTTTGATTTTTTTCCCTCTTCTTTCTTATTTGTGAGTATTATTCTTAATTTGATCTGGTTAAATTATGCATTGTTCATATACTTCTTAATTAAGTTTATGAAATTTTTTTTGAGCAAGTATCTAATTTTATCATATTTTTTATCGACAATAAAAAAATAATAAATAAATGAAAAATCCTAAAGGTTTTTTTGACTTTTTTTCTTATTTTGGTGTACTTTTTCACATTAATATCTAAAATATAAAAAAAATATTTATTAAAATAGATAAATTCTGTCAGCTGGATAGGATTTTAAATTAATAAATTTTTTCATATATATATATATATATTTCATGCTAGTAAGATATAACTGCATGCTGTCAATTAAAGACATTAATTAAAATCATTTTTCTATAATCATTCTTTAATTATTTGAAACTATGTTTGTTACATTCAACAATTAACAAAAAAATTAACAATAACAATTACATAATAATAATTAATAAAATCGTAACAAAAAAATTAAGACATACAAATTTATTTTAAATTAAAATAAAATAATATAATGATAATAATAATAATTAGTTAATAAAATTGAAAAAAATAACTAAATTAATATATATCAACAATAATTATTGATTAAAGTTGTATAAAAAAATGAAAGCAAATAAAGAGATAAAAATAATCTTCATTATTATTGACTATCGCAATTCATCACAAAAATAGACTAAACAATAGTTATCAATAATAATAATTATAATCATCTAATACAAATCAATTACAAAGTTTCAATTTAAAAAAATATTTATCAAATGCATTGATATATATATATATATATATATATATGGATAAATACACCTTTTTATAACAAATGTGGTTAATTAAATCTAACATTCTAATTTATTTTCTTCATTATATAACAATAACTCCATATAGAAATGCGCAAAAGCAATATTGTATCACAAAATGTTCCTTTGTGCTCTATGTAACTATTTGAAGCAGATTAATGGAATGGTGAGAGACTTTCGAAGAAAAAAATTATTTCTATTCAATTTGACTCGTACTAATGAAGAAATATGAAAGTGTTTTGTCGTTCTTTGTTTTAAAAGCTATGATATAAAAACGAAAATATAAATTTAAGAAAAGTTTTCTAAAGCTCGAGAAGTTTTCAGTTGAAAATATGGCACTAAAATAAATATGTATAAGGGAATAATAAAACTTCATAATCATAACCATAGGATATAATGATAACATAATCTGTAAAAAGTTTCCAACAAACTGTAAAACGATGACAATAATATATTATCGTAAAAAATATTCTATTTTAATTCTATTTTGATTGTATGAAGTAGAACTTGACCTTTGCAAGATGTGAGTTTTTATTAACCTTACCTCCCTTAAAAGAAATGTGCCTCCAATATGTTCCCTTATGATTAAATTTTCTTAACACTTTTTTTTTTTTGTCACCTACCCATTAACGTGCTAATAAGTGTCCTTATAATTGCTATAGCATATAATTCATAAAAAAAAAAGAAAAAAGGGCATAAGCAATGAGTAAACAATAATGACCTTTTGATAGGTCAAGGATATCGACAAAAGTTTAATTATGTAGCTATTGCATATAATCATTTAAACCTAAGAGAAATAATCCTAAAAAAAACATGAGAAATAACACTTGTTCAAAAGTTTTTAAGTATAAAATGAATTGATCAAAATATAGGTACCACCTAACTCGTGATTCATGAATACCACGGTTAATATAATCTAAATCTGAGTTTAGACGTTAATCAAATTTCGAAGACTTAAGTACTAAAAACGGGGAACTTGAAAGCAATGCAATACCCACTATTAATAATACTTAGTTAACACTAATACACTGCATTTATTCTATTAACAATTTAGTTTCATGCTGTTAATTCATATACCTTTTTTTATAATTAGTTTAATTTCAAATAATTATTAATACAAGATTCTCTATTTTATTAAAGTAAGCCATTCATTATTATCAATAATAAATATAGACACAGCAATGTAAACGTAGGATCGGAAATTAACATTATTTATTAGGATAATATCTTGTCTTAAATTGGCCTTCTTGGCACAAAATAATAATCATTATGAAATATATAAAGTTATCCTTCTAAAACAAATCTTACAATCTAGAAATAATAAAAACTATATAGTGACGGTTTTTTAAGATATTCTTTTAAATTCCCGGTAATGACATTTCCAACGATAAAAATATTTTTAAAATAACTAAATAGAAATGATGCATTAATAATAACAGAGAAAATAAAAAGAAAAGAAATGAAATGTTGCACAGAACAGGAGCGTGAACATTAATTGTATATTTAAAACACAATAATAATATTTATAAATAAGTATATTAAATTAAAAAAAAAAAAGAGCAAAGCGATAAAGAAATAAATAGTGGAGTACGATGAAAAGCAAAATCAGAAAAAGCGATTAAATATGGCATTAAGGAGGGAGCGAGTGAGCTGAAAAGAATTACGGGAGAAACAGAACGGGGGGAGAAGCCGAAGCATGAAAATCTGGTCCTGCCGGACACCACCGCCGCCGCCGCCGCCGTCAGCACCGTCGCCTGCTACTCCGCAACCACTACCGCAACAATTGCTCCCACGACGGCGTTTCCCCGCTCCACCACTTGAATGAATGGGAAACTGCGGAACCAGAGAGGAATCTGCCGTAGTTTCCAACGCCCAAGGTTCCAGATCTAGGGCTCACAATTTTCCTATCAATTACTTACATCATTTACTAATCACCATTTTCTTCAATTCAATTTCACTGTGTTAACTCTGAAACTCACTTGCATTGCTTTATTTTGGTTGCTTCAGTTCAGCAGCTTCACCATGCGGCGTCCCTGGGCGCCAGTGCGAGGAGTCAGAATGCCGGTAGCGAGAAGAAGCACGGTCACGGTCACGGTCACAGACACAATCTGAGTGAGTGCGCTTCGGATCTGAGCGAAGCGTGTTCGACACCGCGCGGTAACAATAGCAGCAACACGCACGTGATATCGTTCACGCTCTACGAGTTGGAGACCATAACGAAGAGCTTCCGCGGAGACTACATCCTCGGCGAGGGAGGGTTCGGCACCGTTTACAAAGGCTACATTGATGAGAACGTTAGAGTGGGACTCAAATCGCTCCCTGTAGCGGTTAAGGTTCTGAACAAGGAAGGATTACAGGGACATCGAGAGTGGCTTGTGCGTTTTGCATCTTCTTCTTTTTTACTTACTTGATTAATTTGTTTATTTAATTTTGTGATTTGTGTGTGTGTGTGTGTGTGTGCAGACGGAGGTGAATTTTCTAGGGCAGCTAAGGCATCCTAATCTGGTGAAGTTGATTGGGTACTGTTGTGAAGATGATCATAGGCTGCTTGTGTACGAGTTCATGTTCCGAGGGAGTTTGGAAAACCACTTATTCCGAAGTACGGCCGGTTTTACGCTTTTGAAATGAAAAATTTGGTTGTTTGCGTTCTTGCTTAGTTTAGGATTGGAATGGGTTTGGATCTAAGTGGAGAGAAATTTCTAGTGTTTTACTAAAGAGTAAAACAGCTATGGTAAGTAAATACTAGTACATAACGAGTGAGAAATTTAATCAGGTTGTGTTTAGACAGATTTCTCAACTAGTAGTTCAAATAAAAGAATATAGAAAGTGAATCAAACTTAGCTTTTGGAGAAGTTAGACAGCATTTTAACTCATGGGAGTGGTTTGATTTTTTCTATATGCTTCTTTTCTTTTTCCTTTAAGTGATTATTAAAAGGTTTATCCAAACAGGGCCTTAAAGTGTAACATGCATTACTGGGATTGGATTTGGCTTTGATGAAGCGAGGAAGTTATGGATGTTGATTGGAAAATCAATGAAGTATTTTAAAGGAGCCTAATTTCTGTGCTGTTCTTCGTAATAGAATCTAAGCCACTGAGTGCAGTACACTTATAATGCATAAGAATTTCTACGGAGAAAGTGGATATTTGATTGCACTTGTTCTGGTGTGGGAATGTGCTTTGAATTCACGAGAGTTTTTCTAGAGTTTCAATTTAAGCTCTCTAAGATTGCCTAATTTATTTCAATTGTAGAGAGATTGTCGCTGTTGTTTCCTCAGTTCAAGATAACACTGCCTTACAGTTTACAACTAATGATTGACACATGCACTTTTGGATACGGTTGAGAATCTGGAAATGTTGTTACTGATCTGCTTCAATATATTTTATTCACTTTGTAACTAGATAAATCATCTTGAACAATAGATTGTTCTGATTTCTTTTTCATTATTAGTTGTAATACTGAGTTAAGCTCAGACTTTTGTCTTTGGGTGTTTTTGAACTTGTGGATATGACCTTTCTTGATTCTTCCAGAGGCAACTGTCCCTTTATCATGGGCTACAAGAATGATGATTGCTTTTGGAGCTGCCAAAGGACTTGCATTTCTCCACAATGCTGAAAGGCCGGTTATCTACCGTGACTTCAAAACGTCTAATATATTGTTGGACTCGGTAAGTTTCTGCTATTTTAAAGTTAATTTATCTCTCTCCGTTGTATTTTATGGCTGTATAAAGGAATTACTATTTTTTTAACTGTGATACCGAATGACTTCATAGGATTATACAGCAAAGCTTTCTGATTTTGGACTAGCTAAAGCAGGACCGCAGGGTGACGAAACCCATGTATCCACTCGAGTCATGGGTACATATGGTTATGCTGCCCCTGAATATGTAATGACTGGTATGACCTTTGTTTTCAAATATGTTCAATTTGTAAAAGGAATGGAAACTACAAATTGCTTGAAAACTCGAACTTGAATAAAAGATTTTTGTTCTCACCATGTTTTGTAATGTGAAGTAGCCAGGGTGAAAATTGTTGGATGGACCAAGAAAGACGGTTTATGAAATAACTATTTTGGAAACAAGATATTGTTATCACATTGGGGATCAATCCCAATTGTTTGTTGTCCTTCAATCTTTCAACTTGGCTACAGAATTTCTTAAAACGATCCATATTGTCCCCTAAATATAATTTCAAGATTATTTTCTCATTGTGTGTCCTGATGTTTTCAAAATAAACAAGCATTTTTACATTACATTGTTGCATATAATGAGCTACTGTCATTGTTCTGCATTCCCATGGGTGCATGTTTAAGCGTGCATTGACACTCATAAATTTGGCATTTGTGAAAAAAATGGTCAGGCCACCTGACGGCTAGGAGTGACGTCTATAGCTTTGGCGTTGTCCTTTTGGAGCTCTTAACGGGAAGAAAATCAGTTGACAAGACCAGACCTGGCAAGGAACAGAGCTTGGTAGATTGGGCAAGGCCAAAGCTAAATGACAAGAGAAAGCTGCTACAAATAATTGATCCTAGATTGGAGAATCAATACTCAGTGAGGGCTGCACAAAAAGCATGTAGCTTGGCTTATTACTGTTTAAGCCAAAATCCCAAAGCGAGGCCCCTAATGAGCGATGTAGTTGAGACATTGGAACCCTTACAAAGTTCCAGTGTTGGTGCAGGTGAAGTCTCATTATCTGGATCAAACAGTGTGAGTGCTGGGCCTTTTGCCATGAACAAAATCTCTGACTACCGTATGCGTCAAAGGTTTTCAAACAATGTTGGTCCTGGTGCTACTTGTCGATCTCCAAACCCAAATTGTTCACCAGGTGCCCCAGCAGCACTACGAGTGAGATAATAATCTCATTCAGCGTTAAAAGCCTGTCTTCTTGGTGTGCTTCTCGAATCTCCACTTATCTCAAGAAATTGTAGTTGTTAAAATGTGGGTGCATCCTTGTTTTGTTGCTTTGTACATGATAATGTGACAAGAAGCCCGGTGCATAATTTGTGTATGGATGTTTGGGCTTGTGTTCATGTGGGTGGGAATTATTGTGTGGAAATCTGTGTAGTTGTAATCGTGATGGCATCAGAACTAATGTAACTGGCTCCTCCTCACATCATCAGCAGTGAAAGAGAAAGACGACCCAAACACGCAAGTACCTAATGATGTATTTTAATGGAGATTGTTAGGGAAACTGAGGGTAAGAAGAGACAATCATAGTTAACATTTCTATATCATCCCCCGTTAGATTGTCTGCACGCTCCTGTCTCTTGAAGTGACTAATTGGTATTTTAAAAAATAAAGATGGAGGGTCATTTTCAAGCTTTTTAAGGTTTTTGTAAGCTTGCTAGATTCAAGTCTTTGCAACTTGCTCCACTTTTTCTAGTTCATAGCATCTTAACTATAATATAATAATGAGTTTGTTCAACAGCCACAGGTTGAACCAATAAAGCAATCTCGTTACTTCTTTATTGGAAGAAAAACTATTAAATTTTTAAATCTTATAGAGATTTTCTACTTCACTCAAATTGCCTCACCAGTTAAAGCATACCTTTGTAAACTAATCCACCATTCGAGAAAAAAAAAATCAGGTGTATATAATACTTTCACTTGTGATTATCATGTATTGATTTGATTTTCATATTTCTCTAAATATATCATATCAAATATGTTTAAATATAACTCTAATAACTATGAAAAGTAATAACTGAACGTCAAATTAGAATTAACGTCCTCAAAAAGTACAGGTAAAATTTGTCACATAAAATTGCTGGTAAAATTCAGCAATTAAGTAAATTTATTGTAGGTTCAGCATAACCTCAAGAAAATAAGCACAGGGAGTGGAAGAAAAATAGGTGAAAATTAGTACAAACAAAGGTTGTTTAGTTGAAAAGAAATAAAATAGAAATAGAAATTATTTTATTAAGAGAAGTAAAATATAAATACTCTAAGTCAATTTTTTAAATTATTTAATTTAAAAAAATTATATTATTATGTATTCAAATTAATTGAATATTTATTTTTATCGATAACATTTTATTTAATTAACTATCATTATAATTATTAGGCTTAAATACATTTTCGGTCGCTGCAAATATAACTCAGTTTGTTTTCAATTCTTGCAAAAATATTTGTAAGTTTTAAATTCCTGAAATCTTCTAATTAATATTTTTCACTTCTTATCCTTAAATGTAATTAATTTAACACTAAAATGGAGAATATTAGTTTATATAATTAAACACAATATTTGCAATTAAGATAAATATTAATTGATATAATTAAAGTAACAATATTTGCAATTAAGATAGTTAAATTTTTTGCATACATTTAATCAGGTAATATATTTATTATTTGATGTGTGTGTGTGTACTTTTAGCCAATAATTTAATTTAAATTGTATTTTATTAAAAATAATTAAAATTGATTATATATTTTTACGAATTACTAATTAAAATATATTAAAATTCTATATTAAATATTGAAAGATTATTGTTATTCTTTTTCTACTTTACACAATTTAAACTAATATGAAATAATTTTATTCATGATATATTAATATATTGTACTAACTAGTCTTTGCCTACAAAACGATAAATTATAGTTTTAAAATAGATATCATATATAATCATTTTATTTCACTAAATATTTTATAAAGAACTATAATCATTCAGAAATATATTGTTCATAATATATTAAAGAAATGTGATTATCCTATTTACAAAAATATTAAATATATTACTTAATTGAATTATACACTTAAAAATAATTTAATTAATATTTTGATTTTTAGTACTGAATTAATTATAGCTAATAAAAAAATTAAAAAAAAATACACTGAACGTCAATAATACACAATAATATGGGCTGGGATTTAAACTATATTTAACGCAACTATTAATTTGAAATTGTTTAAGAATAGAAAAAGGAAAAAAATAATTATTATTACATAAAATTTTAAAATACTCTAATTGTTAATTTTAAATGCATAAAACATATTTTATTATTTTTGTTTCTCAAGATAAAATCCCTAATATAGTACAAGGTTGTATATAGATCCAGCAAATCCATGTCTTAAGACCACCCACCTCGAAGGCTAGTATGTAGAGCGATCAATTTTTCTGAATAAATTTATTTTCATTCGGTAATTAATTCATACTAAATAATAAATATATTACTTATTAAATTACATACCTAGAAATATAATTATATTAACTTAAAATATTCTTTATTGTCTTAAATCACTAGAAAATATATTTAAACCTTATATAATTGTATTTAAAAACGGCTTAATTGGGATAAAAGCACATTCAGTTATGTAATTGAAAACAATATAAAGTAGTATATTTTTTCAACATAGTTAATTATATTGCGTTATAAAATTATTTTTCTCAGTTTTCTTTGCAAAACAGTGCTAAAAGAGTAAATCCCATTTCATCTTTTCCCCCCTTTGCTTTCATCTTTATTCCTCTTTCATTCTCATCCAAACTCAGCACAAATGTTATCAACAAGTAATAATGTAATTCAAATCCATGTCCATAACATACACTGGTAAGCATAAACAGCACAACTTAGTTGGTATAATAAACATAAACTCAAATCTAAAACTATTCAACAGTCATTTTTACCTAATACATTTTCACTAATTGATCAAACAAAAAAAAATAATACTCAATCAGACAACACAACTCTCCATCAAATTCTCACACATAAATAATACAATATAGGTTATTGAAAAGATAAAAAAATGAAGAAAAATAAGTTGTGTTCGGATGGTAGCACGAGTTGAACATTTGGGTTCAAGAGTCTATTCAAGTATACCTTCAACAACATAATTTGGTGATAATTTAGTTGATCACCAAATTATTTGGAAACACCATTTTGATACTTGTGTCAACTGTGTTAGTTAACTTGTAGAGACACGGAACACGATGTCCAACATAGTTTACCAAGTCGAACAAAAACCTATTTTTCGATAAGACTAAAAGCTTAGTGTCTGTCTATGTGTTTGCGCTTCAAACGAGACACAAATTAGTCTCCAGACACGTGACCCTTGCCCTCATAGTATCTTTTCTCACTCTCTCCCTTCTTCTCATTTCGTTTCTGCATGCCAAAGAAAACCAAAAACAAGTGATGAAGTCAAAAACAAACTAAACACACGACGTATGTTGGATGAAAACCAGATATTCTCTCTACATGTATGTCTAATCTTCATGCACACCACTAATCCACATTGAAATGTTCATCTCTTTTCAGTAAGGCTCTTTTCCCATCATCATTCACTAACATATAAATTCACACAACCTATCTCGGAAATTTTCAATTTTGATGGGGCATTCTAGCCAACAAAAGTCTCTGCCCTTCATTCAATCCGTTGCATGACATCCCCACCAATCTCCACATCATTTATTTAAAATGGATTCAAGATACTTCTTCGCCCTTTCAAACCAGGCAAACCTTAGTTTGCGATAATGTCTACTATTTTCATTTTATATTTTCACACAATTTCAAATATTCTGCTTGTTTGAAATCAGAGAACAACGTAGTATTCTTGTCATTTGTTGGAGAAAACAAAAAACATCTCCACAAACATAACCGCCATTAGGCTTAGTGGACTGATGTATACCTCACTCACTCCCTTCTAAACATTAAACTTCTGCCTATAATACTTGCTCCAACTACTTCATATAGTGTCTAGTTACCCTCACAATTCTTGAAATCAAACCTCATTCCAATAGGAGTGAGAAAATCAATTCACTCCTAACCTACCAAAAAGAATTGATTAAAATAGGTAATATCAAATGCAAATCAACCCCATCAAACAAAAAAAAAAATTACTTCTGCTTTAAGGGAGTAGTTCACCCACCTTTGCCACCATATTTCTAACTTATGAATTCCCTCCACATAATCTATGCCATAAGTCATTTATTTGCCAAGGAAGGCCTTAAAAAATAAAAGGTTTCTAAACTACTAAACCAAATTACCAAACAAGCCATAAAAGTTAAAATGGGCAAAATATCATTTATATTTGTGAACAACTAATGTATGTATAAAAAAAAGGATTAACAGAAAGAAGAAATGAGCTCCATGAAAAGGACACCAGTAACTGGATGTTTGATTTTGTTATGAAGTGGTTAGCTAACAAGACTAAATAGGATAGTAATTAACGGATTGCTATTAAAATATTACTATATTTTTTTAATATTTTCCCTATGCAAATTATAGTTGAGACAGGTTCTTTAAATGTAGAATTCTGATATATTTTGACAACAAATGTCATACTACATACTAATCTTAAACTAACAAATCCAAAAGAGAAGTTAACCCAAGTATATATATATGCATGCTCTGAGTATTATACACTACACATACTAATTTATAATTTAGAGTTTAAATGCTACAGACCATCATAATAAGCATGCTAAATATGCTAGCATTCTTCTAGTAACAAGTATTATAAAAATAAAATTGAAAAATAATAAGCCAAAGAAATCGACAATTACTTCTAACCAAACAAAGGTCTGAAAGTACCTGGTATGCCTCGTGATTTGAGACAATTCTTTTAATTATTGTAGTAGTGGTTATATCTAAAGGACTTTCTAAAACTTTGAAGATGCCCATGCTAATAGGAACAGCATATGGATTGCTTTGTTCCTATATGGAAACCAATGTCAATTAGTGATAAAAGAAGGGATAGTTGGAGATGCACAAGCAACTTATACAAAAAAAGAAGTAATAATTGTAAATACATTACTATAGCACAATGTACCTTCTGAAAATCATTATTTTCTGCAATGGTTCCATGAACAACTAATGAGATGTTAAACGTAGTGATCTGCAATCAAATGAATTTAAACCATGTGATTACTTAATTAATAGCAAAATATGTAAAATGGAACATGTTCCAACTGAACCAACCAACCAAGAAATTGTCAATAATATTTGCTGCTTTGCAGCAACAAAACCTTATCTCAATAAGTGGGTTGGCTATGTTGCTGCACTTATAACTAAAATAATAATTAGACAGACGCACAGAAAACAAAATTGTGAGAAACAAGAGATTTTGAATGTCATGAACTCAACCAACTTATGCAGTATTTTACAAAAGGGTTACAAAGATAATATTAGTTAGAATGATCAAAACTAACATAAAGCAAATGAAAAAAAAGGTAAACAAGAAAAAATTTATTAGTAAACCAAGACTGCCGGATCTTTATGTATTAAAGAAATCAAAATCATTACTACTTTGAAACAGTCATATGCAGAATCCTGATAGAAGCTACAAGTGCTGTCCTGTAAACAATTTAAGGGCAACAAGGAACCATTTATGTAAAAGGATAAACAGTGAAGGTTCAGGGAATGCTCAAGTTTCCCCCTTTCATCAAATAGTGAACATCACCTAAAAGAAGACCAATTCAAAAGAGAGAAATCATGCATAATTACCATGTACTGACTTCAGAATTTCAAAATAAATAAGGGTGAATAAATTTTGTCAGTTACAAGTATTGGTATTACAAATATTAATAAATCAAGTGGCTTAAGAATGTTTACAGCAATAGAAAAGAAAGAATCGCCACGCACAAAATTAATGAAAAATTAAATAAGCTAAAATGAGACTAACCATATCTTTGGACACCTCCCATGGTGCACCAATTATGACCTCATCCACATAGCGACATGCTAAAACACTCAGACTTCTTTCATGAAGATTCATGATAGGACGATGTGATCCTCTAGTTGCACTACAAAGAAAGAAATGACAATATAAAATTTCCAAACATTACCACCCTGTATGAAATATAAACATAACCAAAATTTAGATGCTGAAATTTTACTAATTCAAATTTATAACTTACAATCGAACGCAAAAGAGTTTCTATTACTGTAAAACATAGTTTTCGGCAATGATGCAAAGCCCAATAACTATGGAGCCTCATCCAAACACCATAAAAATGCAACGAATAAATAGAAAAGATAGATTAATCTTGAATACAATGCTAGACAGAAGAAAAACAAAATCTTTCACATAAAACAAAATTATCATAATCTTACGGCATATTTCAGAGACAATACGACTTGAGAAAAGTACCATTAACTTTTTTTTACTTGAGACTTCCTTCATAGTACAAAAGATAAATTTAAAGTTGCAATATATAAAATGGTGCAAACAACTTCCAAGAACAGGCCCAAAACTAACTGTATCACCCCCTTATAATTTCATGTAAAGTCGCCCATGGCAGAAAATGACCTGGCAGATTTTACACAAACCATCGTCACAGTAGCACCATGGCAATGCAACCTCACAAGGGTGGCACCATGACAACCACCTGCAGACACTGGATCAGAAACTAGAATGGAATGACATTTTATTGATCAAATCCCTATTTCCAATTAGTACCAGTATGATGGCAGAATGGACGAGAGAACAATATACGATAACTGAAAAAACTAACAGGAGTTCAAAGCCCTGTCTCTCACATAGTCCCACTCATATTAATTTTCATCAGCTAACTCCCAAATCGTCTCTTGCCTGCTATAGCAAGCTAAGTAATTACCTATGCTAACAGATTATAGGCCTCCTCTCAACTGACAAGGTCTAACTAACAGGGCCAATCTTAACACCTCCACATCAATGACATCACAGTGTGATAGCAACCTAATGAGTAAAATTCAACCCCACCCCCAGTCATCCAATATTCAGCCCCCATGAAAAGCTACTTTGTACAATTTTTTTCCAGCTTGCTCACATCATTTAGGTGATACTTCATGATCAGACAATCATCATATATTATTTTTTTCTAGTATTGGTCTTTCTGTTTTTACCTTTCTTTTAACTTCAAGAGTGTGAAACGTTTGATAAGTTTGATATGTCAAAAAATAGTTTAATTGCTTCACTTCAGTAATTTTTGATGCATCTGACACTTAGTATGGCCAAATGCACCTTACATTCGCCAACTATCCATCCGGCTTATTTCCATAGTGAATTTTCTGGTTGCCACTATTGATCATTGATAACACTGATAATAGGTATAAAAATAAAATTTTAAAAAAATAAATAAGGTGGGGAAAAGAGAGATATAAAGGTTGACAACCTGACTGTCTGATCAGTGTGTATTCCAACAAGTAGAAAATCTCCCAGATCCCTGGCAAGCCTCAAGATCTATATAACATAAAGGTCAGTCAGATATACACTAAAACAATCTAAGTGTAAGTAATAGCATATAAGTAAAAAGTATTGCACCCTACCAGTACATAATTTACCCGTCACACCCTCCCAAAATAACCCCCATCTAATACCCAGACATTTATTTTGCCAGATATAACATTAGGGAAATGACAATAGATTATTCAATAAGAGCAACACTACAAAACAGGATATTAGTTATCTTATGTTTATTTCTCCCCACCCACCACTCAATGTTGTGAGACTGACACATTTGATTTGATACAGATGCTTGTTTGGTGGATTACTTTGCAATAAAAAACAGCTTACAATCAATATATTACTAAGCTGAGAGAGATTTGAATAAAAAAACTGTTTTTAGGTATATGTAACAGAGTCTTGAAACCATACCTCCACATGTCCAGCGTGAAAGAGATCAAAAGCACCATCTATATATACAATGCGAGAATCAGGTCCTGGACCCTGGAACAGCATGAATAAATTATCAAGTGACACGAAGAAATTACTACATACAGGTACAGCCTACACAAAGCATGGATCTACTAAAAATTATTTGGAAAAAAATGTTACACTATCTCAAAGTAATATACTCTATAAGCAAATGGGGAGAAATAAACCAACCATCATGATTCAATCACAACTATAATACTAATCAGAAGACCAAATCAGCAACTTATACAAAGAGATATGCCATAATAGTTACTGGCATAACTCTCAGCAAATGGAAGGAAGTCATATAGAGAATAGAGCAAATGGAGAGAAAAAAATAGAAACAAGCTGAAAAGATATATAGTCTCTTGATCTCTTCACATAATCACACTTGAAAAAAAAAATTAGAAGACCACAGGCTTGAAAAATAACTAGATTTACTCTCCAAAACTATTGGGTCCATTGCTAGTCAATTATGATTACTGAACATGTTCACATCAATAGCAAAAGTTCTCCAGTGAAGGTCAAGCAAGATAAGTCACTCATGTCTCCCACAACCAGAAAGCCTTGTTTGCTGTAACTTGTGTAGCATTCAAAATTCAATCTGCTTTTCATTTTTCAGTTTTTCAGGAAGGTTGCTGTTTTAACAACTTCGAAGGGTAATCATGGGTTCCATTCGACCCATGAACCTGAACAAAGACAGGACCTAACAAAAAGGTAGTCTGGGTTAATTCAGGTAATTACGGTTTTAGGTAGAAGAATGGCAGTGATGATTTGCGTTGTTAGTTTGTTTATTTTTATTAAGCCAGTGAACTCAAGCTGGAGTTTTTATTTAAAACTAAAACCTCAATTTGTGCCTCACTCAAGTATCAATGATCTGATTTGCTACATCATTTGCCTGCACCTGCTCATGGTGCCATACCTACCTAAGGCTACATTTGGATACCTTATGGAGAGTGGAATGATATGAAATGCTACAGAGTGAATTTGATGGAATAGAATTAAGTTACCACTTCTTTGTTTGGATATTTTTACTATGGAATGCAAAAGACGAGGGCTGGTTTCATCTTATACCCCCTTTCCCCCAAATCGAATGGGGAGAAAAAGAGGTATTTGATGGAATGCATTCCATCTTTTTAAGCAAAAACAAGAGAACCTATTATCATTCCATCCATTTCCATCACTCCAAACATAACCTAAATGTCACCGACATTAACAAAAGTCAGCAGTGTAAACCGAGACCTGTACTTTAAAAATAAATTTCTGGAAGCCTGAGTATGTTGTCTTGTCACTAGATTTGTAATTGTATGTCACCGATTCTGCTGTTCACTTATTTTTCATACATGATGGCATGAAGTATACATAACTAAAGGAAAATGCCTGGACCCTACCAAAGACACTTCCATGTCATCTTATCAAAACAAACTGTAACCATTAGCAATAAGCAATTAACACCTATTATCATTTGCCGCAAACTTAATTCCCAATTATCAGACTTACCTACATGGAATTTATTGAGATATATAAATACAAGAGGATAAGAAATCCTCAAAATATAAACAAAGAACAAAAGTGGAAAAAAAAATACTAAGAACATGTACATCTGACATCATGTCAATATCTCATAAGTCTACCAAAGACAGGCCCCCCTCCCCAAGGACACACTAAAAAACTTGGCAGAACACCACAAAGAAGCCAAGAGATCATCTTGATCCCAAATTAAATGGCAACACCTGGCCCATTTAAATTCGAGCATTTTTCTCCAACCATATACACCAAAAATTGAGAAGTAAACATCGTTTAATCCATTTAGCAACAATTTTTAATTTTATACAATTCTCAGGCTCAGGCTTTCCTGTCAGTTGATTTTCAAGCAAAAAAAAAAATATTGCTAGCTCTTCCAGCCCACAAATCTAGTACAGAAGCCAAATCAAATTCTTAGAAGGCAATCTACATGAGAAGGAAATAAAAAAAAATGCATTTGTCAATGAAAAATGATGAAAGACTTGTCTTATAGACCAAAATCATGGTGTGAAGTGAAACTCATGATTCAAGCATAACAAAGACTAAAGGCTGCAGAAATAATGTAGAGAACTAAGGAAGTTGATAGCAAGCTAAGAGCAATTAGAAATCAGAATGAAGATTTTACATGAACATACCCTCCCATTTGAGAACTGAACAATTCTACGAGATGTTGGCAGAAAATGAGATATACGAGTTCCACTTGCAGTTGCAGCAGGTGAACCAGCTTCAAACTTTGGACTGTGGCCGTTGCTGAACTGCCTTTGTAAAGAAGAGTGATTGTGACTGTCATTTATAGACCTTTCTCTTACACAGAGAAGCATGCGACCTGGGTAAGAAATTATTATATAGTTTAATTTTATATATATGTGAGGACTATAAGGGAAACCCTATCAGAAAGAAATTTAACTTAAAGAGGGAAAACATAAACACCAGCTAAAGTGCAAATGCATGCTTGCATAAAGTAAACATCAAACAAACAACACAAAAAACCATCTAGAATTGAACAATGAGTAACAATCATTGCTAGTTCAGTGAGAATGGCCCAGAGGTTTCATCATCCTTTACATGGGATTGCCAGTAACTTTTAGTTTTGCCCAGGGTAATGCAGGAGAGAAAGGCCCAGCCAAAGTCACTTATTTTAATTATTTTTATTTTTTGGTCAAAATAATATAAATTGTAAGATTTAGTTACACGATCAAAAGTTCAGATTCATACAGACTAATACTATCAATACCAAATGCATATATCTAAATATCACAACCTCTTTAACACGTTAAGGACAAAAGAATATTCTCAAGTATTTGTATCCAATCATTTATGGAAATTCTATGATAGACACAAATAGCATGAGCATTGGAATGATAACCAAAGAAAGAATGCAAAGCAAGGTATAAATCTAACCAACAATATCAGTGCTTGAAACCCCTTCAGTGCGCTTTATCTGCTTATACCGACCAGCCTTCTTAGCATGAGCATAAGCATCAGTTCCATCCGGAAGAACACAAGGATCATCCCCATGAATAATGTAATCTATCTTGTACTCATCAAAAAGCTTCTTCATGAACTCCTCAGTTATCGCATAGGGAGCTTCAGGAATAACCTCATCCACCCACTTCACCGCATTCACCATCATCAACCTAACACAACAAAAAACACACTAAACGCCACATCAAGATTAAAACAAACAAACAATCAAGTTTCACGAAAAAAGTTAAGAATCCGGCTCCTCTAAGGCGGCCAATATTACTGTGAGTTATCAGGTATCAATAATAAAATCAACTGCTAATACTTTAACCAAGGTTTTTAAAAAAGGGTGCATGAACATTATGCTCAACCTCAAGGGCTTCCGGCAGAGGTCCGAGTACTACACCTCAAACCGCAAGGAATTCCACCTCTTTGGAGCTACTCAACACCATGGAGAAGGTGAAAACCCGCGACAACAGTGTAAAACTTTGATTTTAACACATCTATGATTTGTTAAAGACAAGCCTATGACATGGACCGTTTCATCAACCACTCATTTGATTACCCTCCAAGGCAAATTGCTGACATTAGAGGAACCGGATCCCAAAAATAAACAAACAAAAAAATGACATTGAAAACAATGCCAAAATCGCAACCTAGAAGATCACCACCCCAAAAGAAACGGTAAATTAAATTACAAAAGGGAAGAGAAAGATGAAACCTTTCGTGAAGAGGGGTAACGGGAGGACCCTTGTTGGCAATGATCTCGGCGTCACTAACAACCCCAACAATCAACTGGTCACCGAGTGCACGAGCTTGGCGAAGGGCATTGCAATGGCCATAATGCATCATGTCAAAGCAACCGTCCATGTAGACGCGAACGGGTTTCTTGTGGCGTCTTCGGGTCTTCCAGAACATTCCAAGCTGGCTAGAGTACGCACCAAACAGTGACACCCCCACGATCACCCCTCCCACCATGCACGTCACCACCCACTTCGCCGCCGTCGCCGGCTTCTCCGTCACCGCCTCGTAACTACCCATTTTCCCTCTCGCTGTCTCTGTCTCTCGATGTCGATATCTCTGTATCACCGCTTCTTCTCCTTCCTCATTCGTAGCACCACACACAAATGGAATGGAATGGAATGAAAAGCGTAGCGAATTGGAATTGCGAAAGCAAAATATTCGGCCTCGGTGCGACAATTCTAATTCTAAGATTCCCTAGAACTGGGCCAAATGTCGGGTTTGGGTATTTATTCAAACCGAACCGACATAGTTCGAGACCCAACCCATGGCTTGTCTTCTATTTTATTAAAAACTCCGAACTTTGAGTTCGGGGACAAGGCTTTTACTTCCTGCACCCCCATGTTTCAACATATAACTCTAGAATTTTGAAAATAACTATTTTACCCTTTTTTAAAGTGATTTCTGAATTATTTGTTCCAAAACAATTTCTTATTTCATCAAATATATTCTAAAATATACTTTTTAAATAAAATAAAACTTCCAAAACAATATTTTTAAAATAAAATTTCCAAAATACATTTCAAAACAAATTTTCTAAAGCAAACCTCTAAAACATATATAATACCTTTAAAAATACATTTTTTGGAAAGAGTTTTTCACAACAAAATCGCCTGAAATACATGAAATATATTATGAAAATAGCTTTCCATTTATTTTTGCTCTCAGTGATAGTGTAACAGCGGCTGCAGCATTCGTAAAGTGTGGTTTGGTCATTAAACTCAATCGTGAAGGTGCAGGTTGAAAAATGGGGGTGCAGAAAAGTAATATATGGAGTCAAATATTGGACTGATTCTTCTAGACCTCCATGGTGACTTCCTGCACTTCCATAATTTTAACATATTCCCATTTTAATCTTGAGAAAAAGACGAAAATAGTCTTTATTTATGATAACTGCCATTTATTTTTTTTCCACTTTGCGGGTTGCACAAACCGCGATATAATTAAAAACTAAATACATTGCGGATTGTACAACCCGCAATATAAAACTTTCTTTAAATACATTGCGGGTTGTACAAACCGCAATACAATTTTTTTTTAAATACACTGCGGGTTGTACAACTCGCAATATAAAACTTTTTTTAAATACATTGCGGGTTGTACAACCCGCAATACAAAATTTTTTTTAAATACATTGCGGGTTAACCCGCAATACAATTTTGTACAACCCTTAATATATTTAAAAAGCAATTTATGTTGCAGATTGACAAACTTGCTGTTGTGGTGTAATGGTGATTATCATGCTAGGTGTAAAAATAATATGATAATTACCACTACACCACAGCAATAGGTTGAATAAACTGCAACACAAATTGTTTTTAAATACATTGCGGGTTGTACAACCCGCAATACAAATTTTTTTCAAAAGAATTTTGTATTGCGGGTTGTACAACCCGCAATGTATTTAGAAAAAGTTTTATACTGCGGGTTGTACAACCTGCAATGTGAAAGGTGCAGAACATGAAATTGCGGGTTGTACAATCTGCAATATATTTATTTTTTAATTGTATTGCGGTTTGTGTAACCCGCAAAGTGAAAAAAATAATCTCAGTTACCATAGTAAAGATTATTTTTGTCTTTTTTCAAAGTTAAAATGGGAATATGTTAAAATTATGGAGGTGCAGGAAGTCAATATGGAGGTGTAGAAAGATTCACTCCAAATATTGGCCAATTATAACCCATGGGCTTTTCTA
>Ga0209489_100231_pt1 | contig 93597 bp, 48 predicted proteins | sample SiratrowhiteBW_FD_187527 | JGI IMG/M metagenome (GOLD analysis project Ga0209489, IMG submission 187527) | Root nodule microbial communities of legume samples collected from California, USA - Siratro white BW (SPAdes) (version 2) | ecosystem: Host-associated > Plants > Roots > Nodule | place...
TGGTTTTCATATTTGTAAATTGTTTGAACCTTTGTAGATTACAGTCTAAGTTTCTTTAAAGATTTTGTATTCTCACATTGAAAAGCAAATTTCGAAAAGATTCAAGAAGAGTTCAATTCACCCCCCCTCTTGAACTTAGGCCAAACACTTATTTTAACAGTAGTAAATAACAGTCAATAACCTAAGCAAAACAACCAAATCAATTAAAAATGGTTCTAACTCTGCATTAATCACTGGTTACCCCTTCTTTAATGAGGGGACACCTAGTATAAGTGTTTGCGACTAAACAATTCATTACAGTCATCACTCGCCAAAAGTTGTACTTCGGTGTCCACTCGTTAAAGCAGGGGTAACCAATCAATGAGAATTTGTCAGCTCACAACCACTTGTTAGCCATTCTTTATTCAGAGCACAACTTACTCAACAAACCTCAGTCAACACATAACACCATACACACAAGAAACATACACATTTAAACATTAATAAGCGGCTACCCCTCCTTTTACGAGGGGACACCATAGTGCAATCTTTGGCGACTCAACACACATCCGATCCTCAGTCGCCATAACATGAACTAAGGTGTCCCCTCGTCAATACATGGGTAACAAATGATGTTCTGTAAACTCAACCACTTAGTTTTACAGAACATCATTTGTTACCCATGTATTGATGAGGGGACACCTTAGTTCATGTCATGACGACTGAACTCAAACGTCATCATCAATTGCTAAAACAAACAGATTCAACCAATAAAACCTAAAAAACTTACAAAAACCTTTCTTGTCTCTACCAAGAACCAAGAATGAAGTCGTAAATGACATAAAAGAACAAACTTTATTGAAAAACCAACACAAATCAAACCCTAAACGCAAAAACCTTTTCAGATCCAGAACAGAACAGTGAAACGATCAAAAAGACTTCCTTTTCCATCAAAAATTGCATAAAAACCAAAACTTTACACGCAAATCATTCAACAAACAAAAAAAAACATCCTTTTGCATGAGCAATGACTTAAAAGAGCAACCTTTACACGCTTTTCAAACGAAAACCAAATAAAAACGAACCTTTTTTAGGGCAAAGAGTGAGACTGAGATGAGGTGAACGAGAGCGATAGTGGAGAGGAGCGAGAGCGGAGAGGAGACTGAGAGAGTGAACGATAGACCTTTCGAATGAGAGCAGGCAGAAGACGCTAAGAGGAGGCAAAGCAAAATTGAGAGAGCGGGACTTTGAGACTGAGAGGAGGACGGAGTTCGAGAGGAGGAAGGAGTTTGAGACTGAGAGGAAGAGGCGGGAGTTTGGAAACTTATAGCAGGCTGGGCTTTTGGAAGACTGCCACGCTGGCTTAAAATAATATTATTTTCGCCACATCAGCGGTGTCAACTGGGAGTATGCCACGTGGGAGTGTCAACCTAACATTACTCTTTTTTCAAACATAAGTGAGACCTATTTCCTATCAAAACACGTGGGGTCATGTCCTTTCATGTAGATCACACATAGCCTCCAACCATGCTCACCAAAAGGCATCTCCTTTCCCTAAAATAGCACACACTTTAACGAAAAGCAAGACATAAAAAGAAACCGAATTGCACCTTCACTAATACATCTTTTCGAAGCCTTTCTTGTTATCATTGTTGTTTAAGCTCTATACGATGGTGTTGTAACCCTCACACTGTAACAACAATATTGGCCTGCTTGCAACTATTGTTTAAGGTGGTAGGGAATATAAAGATAGTGGCTAGGATGGGAAATGAAACTGGTTTTAAGATGATGACGTGGTGCTTTGGTGGGGCCTGTATCTTGGAGGTGCAGGAGCTAGCGGTTTGGGTTAGAGAAAGGTTGTTATGAAGGCATTTTGGCATGGAAGGAGGAGTGGAGGTGCAGCGACATGTTGGTGGTTGACGTTGGGAGTGTCTTGACGGCGAGGGGTGACAAGTCGCAGCTATAGAAAAGCGGTGGGGGCGCAGGAGCTCGTGGCGACCATCGATGGTTTGGCGAGATAAGGTGACGCGTGGAGGAGCAGAGTGTGGTTTGGCCCCTCCTGCAACGATGATGCTTGACGGCGTGGTGGGTGGCTTGCGGCAGTGAAAGAGCAGTGGAGGTTTGGGCGGCTCATGGTAGTGAAGATGGCTCGAGACGGAGAGTTGTGTGAGGTGTAGGTGGGAAACATTTGGTATAGGCATTGGCTTGCTGGCTAGGTGGCAGGGAAGTGCATGGCGAGTTACGGTGGAGGTGCATGGTGGATCAAGAAATATCAAGGTGGGCTAACTCACTAGTGGATGGAGAAGATGACAGGGCCTTTGGGTAACTATTTTGTAGAATTCAATACTGTGTTGGTGTGCATCAGTGGGTGCGTACAGTGTTGGAGGGTTTGGATATTTTGGTATATTGGGTAGCGTAACGGCTTGGGAACTAATGGCTAATATTTGGAAGCTTTGCAACCTTTCTCAATTTTAAGCACTTTTTCTATTGTTTTGTTTAACCATGGTATTTGTTTTTCACTTGGTGAATGGTGATGAATGCATGGTGCAAGGCAGTATTACATTGAATGCAAGATATAATGTGTAAGATGTACTCTTGAGAATGAAACAGTGAAGCCAAAAAAAGGTAAGCAACTAACAAACCTTATGCGCTCTTCCCTTCTTTTCTTGCTCTTTCTTAACTGAATCCTCCGTTCGCGAGAGTTGTGAGTAGGAGCGGGGAGTTCTCTCTTTGTATGAGAGCTAAAGACAAGCATTGGAGCCTCAGGTGCGAGTTGTGTATTCTGAGATTAAAAAGATGGAGCCCCTGAAATAATATCTCCACTTAGCAGAAAAAAGATCCGTTGGAAAGTTGACTTGCTCAGATATTTGCAGGGACAAAACCATTTTGTTGGAATAAGGTTATGCTAGCTGCAGCGAGAAGCACTGGCAGGAGCACTTTTATTAAAATAAGATAATTCTGCAGGAGGAAGCACTGCACATAAGGAAAAACTACACAAAGGGAGGCATGGCAGAAGAGAGCAGGAGCGTACGGGAGAATCAGAAAAATTTGGAGTTTTTGGTGGTGTGAGGGTGGTGCAACTTGTATGGGAAGGGTGCTTCAATTTCAATTTTATCAATTTTTATTATTTACCTTTTTTGAGAAAAGAAATATAGAATGAAATCATGAAAGAGATCAAGAACTATATATCTCGTTATCTCTGAATTTTATAAAGAAGCCAAAAACCTAACAAGATAAAGGTAATCATAAAAAAATATTTTTGTATTTTATTTTTTTTTTCCTAAAATGAGAAAGAGCTACAAATTTAAATCACATTTTTTTTGAAAATGATAGAGAATAAGAGCAAAATCCAAAATTTAAACCAAAAGATCTTTTTTTATTAATATTAACATTTTTTTACCCGGACGAAATTGGGTATTGACAGCATCATCCTCACGAAAGTCATCTTCTCCTTATCTCCATATGCATGTGGATCTGATTATACATAGAGTATGCATCAAGAAAGCCTAGCATTTTCTAACTAGCAGCCCCATTTATGAGTAGGTTTATACTCGGCAAAGGATACACTTCTTTGGACTTGTTTTGTTAAGATCAGTGTAATTCGTGCACATTCTCCATTTACCATTTGATTTCTTAACCATGACTACATTTGCGAGTCAGGTTGTATACTGAGCTTCTTGGATGAAGTCGACCTTGAGTAACTTCTCGGCCTTCGCTTGAGCTGCACAATTTTTTCTTCACCTAGCTTTCTCTTTTTTTTTTAGATATTAGTCTGACTCCTTATGCAAAAAGAGTTTATGTGTGATAACACCGGGGCTCACGCCTGACATATCAGTTGCAGTCCATGTGAACATGTCAACATTTTGTACAAGGACTTCAACAGATTTTCTCAGTTTCTTCCTTGTTTAGTGAAGTCATAATTCAAGTACAATGCTTGTCATCTTGTAATGGAACTGGGGTAACATCCTCTCTAGGCTCCACTCAAACATCATTTATTCGTATGATATCATCTTGGACTTCGTTAATCTTGGTATGGTAGATTGTCTCAGCTTGGTTGCATTGGTTCCATTCTCAAATTGGTTGTGTAGCATTCTTTGGTTGTTTTTTGATCCACATACACTTTTATAATGTCCCTTGACGTTGAAAGGGAATTTCATGGCCAAATGAGGGGTGAAGAATATTACTCCTAATTGATTAAGAGATGATCTCCCTAAGGGTATGTTCTATGAAGTGTTTGCATCAAATATGAGGTACCAAATGTCTATTGAACTCTCCTAATCAACCAAGGTCTTCATCATTGCAAAGTTATAGATTTCGACTATTATGAGCAAGGGGTCATTTTGCGTCGAATCAATGGCCTTGAAATCAACATTGATAGAAGTGATTTGGGGGGGGGCATCCTTCACTTGATAGGGCATGCCACTATGTTTATAGATTGTACTACCTGAAGGTGTCATTTCCTGGATGAGGAAGAAGGCCCTCTTGTAGCAAATCCTCAAATTGTGGTACCAATGACTCCTGGGAGAGAAACCACTTTGGCTCATCCATCTTGGTCTGGATGAGGATGTCGAGCCGGCCGCAGCCTCCCATAATCATCTTGACGGGATTCTGCTCAATCATCCCATCTCTCAAAATCTCGATAGTGTCTTTATCTCCACTTGTATGAATTGGTTATAGGATGATGATATTACAGCACAAACCTTTGGAGGTGTCCGACCTAAATCAATTCCTCTATCTTTTCTTTTAATGTCAAACACTTCTCTGTATTAGTGCAAGTTGGTGTTAGTGCTTCACGGTATTGGCACCTTCTAAGGAGTAGGGATTAGCTCGATGTTTAGAGCCTCTTCTAGAATTTGACTCTGATCGACATTCAACGAGATATAATGAGGCAGTCTCAGCAATCGATTTTCCATTAGCTTGCCAAATAGTTGTGGCGTTCCGATTTTCTCTTTTTTCCTTGGGCCTCTCGGAGTTGCCTTTAGTGTAGACTTGACTCTGAAACTCAAAGTTCTTCAAGTTCATAAATTTTGCTGCTCTTCTTCTCAACTCATCTAGGTTGGCAGCCGATTTCTTGCATAGACTATTGGCAAATGGCTCAAGCCTCAACATAGTGACCATATGGTGACCACCTTGGGGTTGAGGTTTTGGATTTTCAATGCCAACTTTGTAAAAATTTTGATAGAGAACCATCTCTAAAAGTGCAGATAAGAATAGAGAGGTTTCATAATGAGGAGCTTATAAGGAGTTTTGGCCTAATTTGGCTTTTTTGGGCCTCAAAACAAACTTTTATGCCTAAGTTTAATATTGAAGAAAATCATTCTAGAGATTTTGGAGCTTCAAGAATATAAAACCTGCCTCTGAAAACTGTATAGGGTTGTATAAAATTTATTTTAAGCCTTGTAGTGCAAGATTTTGGGCTTTGAAGCCGATGAGGACCATTGGACATTCACCTATGAAATAAGCATCCAAGAAGGCACTGCCTAGGAAGATAGAAAGAGACACATTTGCACATCAAGCTTCCAACTTGACACAACATGGGGAGCTTCCTCTCCGAGATTTGATTATATTTTTTTTCTCCATCATAGGACAATTCATACATTTTGTAACAATCTCTCTTTTAATAATTTCTTTGGTCCAAATAGAACTCTTCAATTATTACTTGTCTTACATAGCATCCATCATATGATATCTCACGACTTTGTAAAATTTTTATTAGGCATCTAATTAGTGTGAAGTGTTTCATATATCGAATTTAAAGTCTACTTCTATTTTAAAGATTAGACCTCGTCTTCTTGGTATTCGGTTGTTACCAAGTAAAACTATATGATTGTAACATCTTTTGTCCAATAAAAACATATTTCCTAGAAAGACTCTAATATGTGTGGATTCTTAAGAGCTATTTGGTTTCAGGAAAGTATGTCTATTGTGGTAAATGATACTACAAATAAGGATATTCAATGAGGTACACGTGATTAATAAATGTTTTTATTCGATAAAAAAATTTGTTGCTTTTGGGTTGAAAGTAATGTCATGATCTTTTGTATGGACTTGTTCATGATTCATCGATATGAATTTCTTCGATGTTTCTTCTCAAAAGAATCCAATAAAAAACATGGAAATTAACACAATAGAATCGATTATGTTAAAAGAAGCTAATAGAGTCTATTTAACCGATGATATGACTCACTCAAACACAAAACTAATTTAATATTAATTTACATTAATAACTAAATATGAAAATTTTAACATTTATTATTGGTTCAGCTAATTCTAAACTAGTGTATCTACAAATTATTTGATTTAACGTCCATCATTAACACTAATAAATATATCTAATAATAATATGTTATTTTAATAATTATTTGTAGTCACCTACGCTTCTTTAGATATTGCATCTTCAATGTGAACATTGTTCCTTTTATAATAGAAGCTTCTTGTAGTCCTTTAAATATTTCTCAATCCCTCTAACAATCACACAACTCAATCCGTTCTCATTAATTTCAAACTTTTTCATTGTATTGCTTTAACACTAGTAGAAAAAACACTTTATACATCGGTTTTAAAGGACATACTATATCGGTTCCAGAATTGATGTAAATGCAGACGGTGTAGAAAGTCTGAACCTTTTACATCAATTTCCGAATCAATGTAGTATATTGATAAACTACTTCGATTTTCCAACAATCAACGTTAAAGACCAATCCAAAGTGACCTCAAGGAGCTCATGGGTACTACATCGATTTGCCCAACCAATATAGTATGACCACTCCAGCTAGGGGATATTACATCGGTTCGTCCAACCGATGTAGTATGTGACCTAACCCAAGCGTAGGGTTACTATATCAGTTAGCCCAACCAATGTAGTGTGAGACCAGGGTACATCGGTTGTTGGGCGAGGCGATCCAATGTAGTATGTGACCAACACAAGGCTACTACATCGGTTTGTCGAACCGATGTAGTATGTATGTGACCTAACCCCAACGCAGGGGTACTACATCGGTTCTCCCAACCGATGTAGTACGTGACCAACCATGGCACAAGGGATACTGGATCGGTTGTTGGGCAAACCAAATTGGTGGGCGAACCGATGTAGTACGTGACCAAACTAACCCTAGCGCAGGGGTAATACATCGGTTGCTAGGTGAATCGATGTAGTATGTGACCAACCCCAACATAGGCGATACTACATTGATTGTTGGATAAACGTAATTGGTGGTCGAACCGATGTAGTAGATGACCAAACTAACCCCAGCATAGGGATATTACATCGGTTGTTTGGCGAACCAATGTAGTATGTCACATACTATATGGGTTTTTCCAGCAATCAATGTAGTATCTCCTACGTTGGGATTAGTCTAGGTCACATGTCCTACATCACTGATATAGAATGTGATATTAAATCGATTATGGTCATAATCGACGTAATATGTGTTGTTTTTTCTTCTTGAAAGATCAGTTTTGTTTAGCTACATTCCTTACACTTGTAAAATTTTTTCCAAAACAATATTTTCAGGCATAATTCAATAAATTCACATTTAACAACAACATCAAAAAATATTATTATAAACAAAACTATGACCTTTGGAAATATAATCAATTTAAGATTAATATTATTTACAATATCAAAACTAACATCAATATATTACATCTAAACCTATGTAGTAGTTACGATTTCTAACATCATACAATTTGAAAACTAACAAATCTAATATATGTACATCTTACACTATACATTATGACTTATTATTTCTATTTGTAATAAAGTATCTTCCCATACCATGCGAATTTCTTCTATTGTGTTACTATCTAATGACTCAGGATATAAAAAAAAATTAAATAGAAAATAGTGTTATTACTCATCATCTTATGAAACTTAAAGATCATTGTATATAATTTAAACATTTCTACATATGGTCCCAAGAGCCAGTGATACAGATGCAGACTATGGTCCTCACCCAATGCATCACATATAGTATCCACGTTCTCAATTTCCTTGTTGCTCGTTGCACTACAATTTCATCAAAGTTAAATGATTAAACAAGTGAAAAACAATTTTAATAGAATCAACTAAGAACTAAATACATTAGGAAATATCCTGTTAGCATCGAGGTTGCTAAGTGATTTGATGAAACCAACAATATGATGGAGTCTACATGGATCAAAGCAAGTGGATTGCTTCAAGCCATCATGGAGCTTGGTGGGAGTTTTGGTCAAGGACTTAGATTGGGTTGTGTAAGTGTGGTTTTGGTTCAAAACCATGTTGCATGATTCCTTCACTTGAGAAGTGCTCAAAATATTTATAATGATTAAAAGGACTAAAAATGGTTAAACGATTTTGAAAAACCATTTTGAGATTGAAATCAGTAAATCGTTTTTCAAAATTGAACTTGCTGGATTTTTTTCTATGTTATAGAAAAACAATTGATTAAATTTTTGTCTGTTATAAATCAGTTTTCTATATAAGGGTGGCACATGATTTGAAAATTACAAAAAACATAACATAGAACATTTTGAGCGATCACTTGTGATTTTCTAAGAGAGAAAACATGTCCTTTACTTGAGAACTCTTTTCACACAATTTTATATCAACAAGAATCTCAAGAACTTAAATCTTGGAGCTTTGCCTTGAGTGGGTTTCGTGCAAACTGGTTCTGCACCAATGCTAAGTCTTCTACAATATTCTTCATCCATTTGTAATTTGTTGCGTGTAGAAGTACTACTGTTTTGATACTCAATTATTATTTCTTGTATTGTGACCAGTTTGGTTACGAATTACAAAAGGTTGTGTTTTGTAGTTCTGGTTTTTGTTACCTGTATTACATAGTGTGTAAGTGGGTTTGTGCAGTAGTTTTATGCATTGTTTTTGCAACTGCTGTGAAGTGCAGTAGGTTGTCTACTACGGGGTGCAGTGTTGACTTGCTGGAAGCAAGGGTGTTGTGTGCTGTGGGGTGCAGTGCCATCTAACGGGGAGCAAGAGTATTTGTATTGTTTTGAACTGATCCTGTGATCTTTTTAGTAGAACTCTTTGCTTGTTCCCAAAGGACTGGACTTAGTCCTTGTAGAAGGGTGAACCAGTATAAATTTTGGCGTTCTTGATCTTTCTTTCTCTATTCTTGAACGCTTTATAGTTTGTTATCGCTCGCTCATTTTAATTATTCTTCGCACTCAGTTTATTGCTAATTATGTTGGTGTTATATTGTGTTTTCTGGACCTATTTTTATATTTGTTTAGTTGATTATATTTGATCTTTATTCTGTTTAAGTGTTTCCAGTTAACTGTGATTACTGGATATCTGTTTGTATTTCTGGAAGCTACTTTTCTTGAAGTTATTGTTAATTTTGTATTGCTTTGTTGCGTGAGTAATTTTTCAGTGAATTGATTCTACTGTTTATCTGATTATAACTGATATGCTATGGACTGTGTTCGTTGTTAAATTTACTGTTGATCTGTGTGTTCCTGTCTATACTATGTGTTTGTATTGACTGAATCTTTTCTGATATGTTTTTCACTCTGATTTCAGTATAATGTTTCCAGTTTACTCAATTGATTTCTGGATTATCTGATTTGTTTTCTGGTTTCAGTTACTGCTTTCGCTTCTGAATTGTTTGTGTTATAGTTGTATACTATTCAGTGTGTGTATTCTGTTGATTGATTGTGGTATGGAATACATTGACTTTTGATTAGTACTTCGAATAATACTTTTGATTGATTCATTTAAGAACTTTCATTCCACACTTTAAATACTTTCCATTTTTGCAAAAATTTTTGAAAGTTCAATTCACCCCCCTCTTGAACTCAGCCGAAACTTATTTTTCATATCCAACATAGGTTATGGGATGCAGATGTAGATCTTTCGCCAAGTACATTACATACATTAATTACACTAAGAACAAAGATGATTAGTAACTTACATTATACTATATAAACAAGAGTAATGTATTTTTTGTTACTTAAATCATACCCTTGTATTACTGTTTTCATATTTGAACTTGGCTTCCGATACAATGAACAGAACCAGACCATAGTGTTGTCCACAGGACAGATAAGCATCAGTTGCCAATGGACCTAAAATAGTTAATGCATTACTCATGTTCTCTAAATTACTTAATATATAAATGTAAAGATGTGTAACTTACACATGAGTAATAGGGACAAGGTAAATCCTCTTTCTAGATTCTTGAAATCCATCTTTGTATATAAGTCTGACACTCCATTTTTTTATTTCCAGACTTTAGTATACTTTGTGGCTCAAGAAATTCATAAATATCAGGATTCCTTTTGCTATAAATTAATTGATTTAAGTACCTACATTGTTAATATCAATATCAGTAAAAATGCTTCATAAAACATATTTCATCGAATAAAATGTAAAAATATGTACATTTAAAGTATACTTACACCATCCATAACTGAATGACTACAATGTTTAGCAGTTGGTTTCCCTAGATAATTTCAAACACAATTGTCCACACCAAAGATTGCTTCATCCCAAGGAATGAGACAAACTGACTCAAATAAATCTTGAGAAACCCTAACCAACTCTTGAATTGGATTCACATTTGCCTAGAGTGACTGGGACTTAGCACTTAAATCACCAACAATTGGTGATTTCTCTTTCCTCCCACAGTCCTGTAAGCAAGATAAAAAGTGTATCAACCTCTCAATTCTTGAAGGTTTCTCTCCAAAGAACTCTCAAGTGAATGTTAGAATTATTTTCACAAACTCAAAAAATGCTTGGTTGTTTTAAAAACCTATAACGTGCATAGTTTTATAGCAAAACCTACGATGTCAAGTAAAATCAATCGGTTGTTTTTCAAAAACAAATCGGTTGGTTTTACTTGAGCATAAAAATAGTCGGCTATCTTCCATAAACAATCAGTTGTTTTTGTTATGTAGTAAAATTTTTCACAAAACAAGCTTTGAAAACGTTTTTCACTTGAGTAAATTGGGGTTCCTTGCACACAAATGATAAAATGACATTAAACAAATGTAAACAACAAGTTAAGACACTCTACTCTACCCCAACCAAAGCTCCAAAGCAAATCTTCATCAACTATTCAAAGCTTCATAGGATTGCTTCATCAAATCTCCAATCCAAGAGATGTATCCAACAAGATGCCCACGAATTCATTATGACTTATACCCTTACCTTCTTGGTCAATTGAGGTGTGGGCCTTTGTGTGCGTTGAGCAGCTAGGTCCTCCATCATTAGTGGACTCATAGATGAGCTAGAACGGGTGGTCTTCCAAAATATTGTCTCACCCCCACACCAAACCTAGCAGTCCAGACAGGAACAGGGTGCTCTTCAGTGCCAATAGTTGTCGTCAATATATCATGTCTTCTTAGGTTGACAAGACTTCCCTGTGAGCTCTGCTTCACTAGGGAATCCTGTGAAAATTAATACAATATGTCAATATTAATTACTAAAAACAAGACATTATATATATGATGAATTTATTATTAACTTACAATATTTTGGTCAATCTCTTGTGACGCTTCAGATGCTATCTGTCCTCCTGTTTTAGTCATAGCTAACTTCCATTTCTCATGTAAACGAGGAGGGAAGAAGGAGAAATAAATTTATCTGCAGATGATGATTCTTTTAATCTTTTAATTTTTTTTCTTCCATCACCTTCTGTTCCAATAAATCATGCCCCCTTGAGACAGTCAGTAGGGGTGACATTCCTATGTTGAATGTCTTAAGCTTTCATCCTCTTGTCCTACAAAATGAAAAATAGTGATGGAGGAGCTCGTAGGTGCCTTAGCTTCTTGCGTAAGCTTCAATGGAGGTTGAGCTTGGTGAAACCTTGAAGCACCGAATGGAAGCAATGGATGAACTCCTCATGTTGCGGAAGCCATGGAAATGCAAGAAAGAAAGCATGCAAGAAGGTTGATGGTGAAGTAGATGGTGAAAGCCTTGAAGGAGGTTGGGCTAACCTTCAAGAGAGAGAGTTCCTAGCTTATAAGAGAAGAAACTCAATGTGAAACTTGAGGCAATGTGCTGAAATTTGGACAGCATATCATTACTCAAAATCAAGTCTACAATGGAGGTTCCTGAACCTCTTATTTATAAAAGAAGAAAAAGCTAATAGCTTCTCTAGCAAGCTAAGGTAGTGTGTAGGAGAAGCTAGGGTTAGAAACCCTAGCTTGCCTTGCAAGCTACCTAAGTAGTGTGTAGGAGAAGCTAGGGTTAGAAACCCTAACTTGCCTTGCAAGCTACCTAAGTAGTGTGTAGGAGAAGCTAGGGTTAGGGTAACCTAGCTTGTGGAGCAAGCTTCTCCAAACCCTAGCTTGCCTTGCAAGCTACCTAAGTAGTGTGTAGGAGAAACTAGGGTTAGGGTAACCTAGCTTGTGGAGCAAGCTTCTCCTAAACCCTAGCGCCTCATTCTCCCCCAATGAGAAGGTGCCACTTGACATATTTCTAGATGCTTCTAAAAACCTAACCTAGTGTCCTTTACAAATCCTAAGTCACCTAGGGTTTATTTTTACAATGGAGAAATATGTTCTACAATATTTTTACAAAGGAAAATATTCCACAACATTTTTATAATTTTCCACTAAAGCTTAGAGTTGTCAGCATCTTTATGTCTGTTTGTGCCTTTGACTCCTCCTGAGCTTCAATGTGTTTGGTGATGGATCTAATGATTAGACCTTGCTTGGGCCTTCGTCCATCAAATAGACTTTGTATTACTGAGTTGTGAAATCATATAATTTAATGAAGTTGTGATGAAAATAACAAATCTGCCAAGAGAGATCCTCTTTAGCACAAATTGTGTCCAAGTCTCTTCATCAATGCCATATTTTTTCACAAGGGGACTTCCCCTTGTATTTTCTGAAGATGTAGAAATTGGTCAAGTTTTTCTTGAATTGTCTCCATTTTGTGGCAATTGATGACAAAATCTTCTTCCTGTTGTAGCCGAAGGTCTCAAACTCAAAGTTTGTCTACAAAATAAAATAAATAAGTCATTAAACATATAACATAAAAATTCATCATGTAAATAACCTTTAAATGAATTACTTACACAAATATCTTGCCAAACCAGCTTTTTTTTTTTTTTTTTTTTTACTTCAGTCGCATGATCCCAGTCTGGAACCAAAATAGAACCTTTGAATGTGTTAAGACACACTAATAACTGAAAGACTGGGCATGTTAGGGCTTAAGCCCTACCAGTCTGAGGGTCTAATGGCAAGACCTCTCAAGCGTGTAGCTTCTTTAGTTTTCTTTGATGAATCATCCATGACCTACAAAAAATCAAAACATATTTAATATATAACATAAAAAATAAAAAATAAATGTTTAAATTAAATAAAAATAAAATGAAATAACAAATAGATAAACATTACTTATTTCTGTTCTGCAAGTGTTATAATGTTCTCCCATATTCCTTCATTGTGATCATTTTCCTCATTCGTTGGAGGTAAGTGTCTTCAGAATGAACGATTGTTAGCATATTGGACTCTTAAGTCATCATGGTTATTGACATCATATTCATTTCTCCCTTGGATGACCACTGACCACTTTTCATTAGAATGATCTTTCAGATAAAAAACTTATTTTGCTTGGAAAGCCATGATGAAAGGATCTTCCTTAGAACTTACCTTTGCAAGATGAACCAAGGTAAAACCCAAGTCATCAACATGCATTCCTATGTTACTATGAACCCATTTACACTTAAATACTGGAACTCTAAATTTGACATCACAGGATTATTATCTTTTAAAATATCAAAGTGCATTAACTCTACCTCAAGGGTCACACCACTATTCTTCATTGTACTTTTGTAATCCTCAATATTTGTATAAAAAGAGAACTTATTGATATCATATTCAGGTCATTTTATGACATCAAAGTTAGGTCCTCGTGCCAGCCATTTCAACTCATCAACTTCACAACCTTCTTGACCATTTTTTTTTCTTTATACCATTTTAAAAATGTTTTGTTATGCTTAATCAACAACCATTTCTCATTTGCACAAACGTCCATTGACTTCAACAATATTTTGTGTGCATCTAAGTAAGAAAGAACATCATCAGTATTGTTCAAAATATACAAGTGTTCTTGGAGTACCTAATTCTGATGTTTTTGAATCACCCTCACACCTCGTGTGCCTTTGCCATCATGTCTTCCTTCATACCGAGACCTTGGGACACCTATAGCATCTGTTTCTGACATATACGTCGTACAAAACTCAATTGCTTCCTCAACAATATATCTCAGCCATAGATACTTATGCTCGATATGGATTCTCATATACCCTTTCAACATCTTCATGCATGGCTCATTTGGGTACATCCATCGTAAAAACATTGGAATACATATTCTAATTTCTCTAACTAGATGAGTAATTAAATGTACCATGATATCAAAAAATGAAAGAGAAAAATACATCTCTAGTTGACACAAGATAATGATAGCTTCATTTTCTAATTCATCCAACCTAGTAGAATTAATTACTTTCTTACAAATAGTATCAAAGAATAGGCAAAGATGGCTAATGACTTATCTAACAATTTTTGGTAAAATTCCACAAATAGTCACTAGGAGAAGGTCTTGCGTCAAAACAAAACAATCATGAGATTTTAAGCCCATAAGTTTCAAATATTCCATTTTCACGAGGCTTTGATATTTGAAGAGTGTCCTTATGGTACTTTAACTCCTCACAAACATCCACAGAAACTGATATTTTCAAATTTTTATGAAGTATGACATGTTGGTGGCAAGTACGCTCATTTACCATGAGGTTGTGGTTGTAACTCCAACCGAACACCCATCTCAACCAGATCTTTACAAGCACTTACTCCACCCTTTGTCTTTCCTTTAATGTTTAGCAATATCCCAATTATACTATCACAAACATTATTTTCCACATGCATTACATTTATGCAATGTCTAACATCTAACTTTAACTAATATGGAAGTTTAAAGAATATCAATTTCTTCTTCCAAATGTTTTCCACACCCTTATTCTTGAGGGTTTTCCCAAAAGTCACTTTGATGTGGCACACTCTATTATAAACTTCCTCACCAATTAAGGGTAGAGGTGCATTTTTGTCCTCTTAACAATCATTAAAAGCTTTTTTTAACTTCTGATAAGGATGATTATGTTTCAAAAACCATTGATGCCCAATTTAAGATGTCTTCCTCACATGCTTTAGTTGATGGTAACTTGTGTTCACTCCATAGATCGGGCAAGTGTGATGTCCTTTGACACTATAATTGTTCAATTTTCCATATGTTAAAAAATCATTAATTGTACAAAATAACAATGCTCGTAAATTGAAATTGACCTTTGCATATGCCTTCATCCCATCACAACCTCAAGTCTTCTATCAAAGAACTTAGATAAACATCTATGTCATTTCTGGGTTGTCTTGGTCCTAATATTATCATAGACAACATCATATCTTTTCTCTTCATACACAACCAATATGACAAATTATAAATAATGACCAAAATGGGTCATGAATTATGTTTGCTACTCAAATTACCGTATGGATTCATTCCATCTATTGCAAAACAAACACTAAGATTTCTTGGATCACTCCCAAACTTAGGATACAAACTATTGATTTTCTTCCATTGTGGTGAATCGACAACATGTCGTAACAACCCATCACATTTTCTTCCATTTTCATGTCATGTCAAGATCTTTGCATCCTTAACATTGACAAAAAAAATGTTTGAATCACAATATGATTAGAAGATACCATAATACTTTTGCAAGAGGACCCTTTTTCATGTCTTCTTCAATACCATCATCATCTTTTACTTTGTATTGTGATAACCCGCATGTAGGACACATATGGAATCCTTCAAACTCTTTTCTATACAATGTACAATCATTGGGACAAGCATGTAATTTTTGATACTCCATTCCTATCAGCACAATATGTTCTTCACCTCATAGTGACTGGTCAACAATGTATTACCTTTTGGAAGTATTTCATGCAACAACTCGAGCAATTCAGTGAAACTTTTATCGGTCCACCCCTTTTTTGTCTTGATATTAAATAATTATAATATTGCTGACAAACGTGTGAAACTTGAACAACTGGGATACCATTATGTTATTGAATCATCTTTCAATTATTCATACACATATGTTTTGTGGAAACTATCTTCTCCAATATTACAAATCACGCCCTTCGTGAAATCCTCAGAATGTATATTAGAATGTTGACATTCAGTCTTAGATATATATGGTAGGTTCAAAACTTCACCAAGTCAAGTCCACGTTGTATAGCTCTTCAAGAAACCATCACAAAGAACATGCTCTCGTATCAATTAAGTATGTAGTTGTTTTCCATTCATACAATTAACAGACGGACAATAATATCTTCCATTTATTCCAACTCCATTTTGTTCAGCAAATTGTGAAATTATTCAACGTCTTTCTCATACACATCACTGATTCGACTTCCATTTATCCAACTTTGATCTATGACTACGTATAGTAAAAGATTTTCTCACACATCACTCAATGCACAAATTAATTACAAATTATGGAGAATCAAACATCCCTAGACCCAATACCAACACACTCAACATATATATTCAATAACCCAAATTCACAACATTAAATACATGTCTTCACGACATTCCAAGCATGCAAATGTGTACATACCTCTTATAGATGTGAAGGAAAAATGGGACCGAAGTGATGAATGACACATGAGTGGTAACGCAAAGTGAATGGGAACAAAATGAATGGTGACGCGAAGTGAATGACAACGGAATTGAAAATGGAAAATAGTGACAACTCAATAGTGACTGCGAAGACAATGCCAAAAATGAGAATGAGACACAAACATGAGACTGGAAAAATAAAAACAATGATGAAGACGAAGACGAAGAGTGAACACAAAATAGTAAGGCACAATGAAGCTAAGTGAGGCACACACAAAACAATGAGGCACAAAAGTGAAAGCATAAGAGAAAAGGGGTTAGGTTAAAACAAGGGATATTACATTGGTTACTCAAATAACCGATGTAATGTCTACCATATTACATCAATTATTCGCTTAACTGATGTAATATCCCCCTCCCTAATTTTTCCCCAATTTTCACCATGTGCCAACACGAAACATACTACATCGGTTGTGGGCCACAACCGATGTAGTATGTATCACATATTACATCGGTTGTGGCCCATAACCAATGTAATAGGTGCAACACTAAACCAAAATTTCAATTCTTTAGTTTTATGTGTTTCCTACATTGGTTGTTACATCAGTTAGGGTAATAACCATTATAGAATGGGGTATATGACATCATGTCTCGAGCAACTGATGTAATATCTCTTCATATAATTTCAAAAATACTACTGCGTTTTGTTTACATTAGTTTCGTTTTAACCAATGTCTTATCTTATCATAATATGTGTTTTTTGTACTAGTGTAAACATAGACTTCTCATAGTACTTCTAGTGGTCATTGATGCAACGGATTACAACACCTTGAGCAAATCATTATATTTCTGATCCACTAATTTTTGTAGCAAAAAATTATATTAAGAATATCTCATTTTAATCAAATTAAATAAAATTAAAATAAATAAATAAATAAAAATTACTTATTTTTATTCTGGAAGTGTTACAATGTTCTTCCATATTCTCTCATTGTGATCACTCCGTATAGCATATACTTCATCAACATCATTTTTCTCATTTATTGGAGGTAAGTGTCTTTAGAATGAAGGATTGTATTGGACTATTGAGTCGTCATGCTTATCGACATCATATTCATTTTTTTGACGACAACTAACCACCTTTCATTAGAAAAATCTTTAACATAAAAAACTTGTTTTGCTTGGTAAGCCATGATGAAAGGATCTTCCTTAGAACCTATCTTTGCAAGATCAACCAAGGTAAAACCCAAGTCATTTACATGCATTCATGTGTATCAGCCTATTTACATTTAAATACTGTAACTTTAAATTTCACGTAGTCAACTTTTTAGATTTCTTCAATTACTCCAAAGTAAATTATTGTAGCCATCACAGGATTGTTATATTTTGAACTAGCAAAGTGCATTGACTCTACCTTAAGGGTGACACCACTATTCTGCATTGTACCTTTTTTATGCTCAGTGTTTGTATAAAAAGAGAATTAATTAATATCATATCTAGACCATGTTATGACATCAAAGTTAGGTCCTCGTGCTAACCATTTCAACTCATCAACATCACAATCTTTTTCACCAATTTTCTCTTTAAACCATTTCAAAAACGTCTTGTTATGCTCACTCAACAACCATTTCTCATTTGCACATGGGTTCATTTACTTCATAATATTTTGTGTGCATCTATGCTGGGAAGAACATCATCAATATTGTTCAAAATGTTCAAGTGTTCTTGGAGTACCTGTTGTTGATCTTTTCGAACTACCCTCACACCTTGTGTGTCTTTGCCTTCATGCCTTCCTTCACACCGAGACCTCGGGACGCCTATAGCATCTACATTTGACATATACGTGGTACAGAAGTCAATTGCTTCCTCTGTAATATATCTCTGAACAATAGATGCTTTTGGTCGATATAGATTCTTCACATACCCTTTGAATATCTTCATGCATCCCTCAATTTGGTACATCCAACGTAAAAACACAGGATCACATATTATAATTTCTCTCACTAGATGAACAATTAAATGGACCATGATATCAAAAATGAAGGAGGAAAATACATCTGTAGTTGACACAAGAGAATGATAGCTTCATTTTCTAAGTCATCCAACTTACTAGGATCAATTACTTTCCTACAAATAACATTGAAGAATAGGTAAAGACGAGTGATGACTTGTCTAGCATTTTTTGGTAGAATTCAACGAATAGCCACTAGGAGAAGGTCTTACATCAGAACATGATAATCATGAGGTTTTAAGCCCATAAGTTTCAAATCTTCCATTGAGTCGAGGCTTTTGATATTTGAAGAGTATGATTGTGGTACTTTAACTCCTCGTAAACACCCACAAAAACTGATCTTTTCACGTTTTGACAAAGTATGACATGCTGGCGACAAGTACTTCGTTTACCATGAGGTTGTGGTTGTAACTCCAACTGAACACCCATCTCAACCAGATCTTTACAAGCATTTATTCCATCCTTTGTCTTTCCTTTAATGTTTAGCAATGTCCCAATTATACTATCACAAAGATTATTTTCCACATGCATTACATCTTTGTAATGTCTAACATTGAACTTTGACCAATATGGAAGTTCAAAGAATATTAATTTCTTTTTTCATATGTTTTTCAAACCACTATTCTTGAGAATTTTTCCATAAGTTACTTCGACGTGGCACACTCGGTTATAAACTTCCTCACCAGTTAAGGGTGGAGGTGTCTTTTTGTCCTCTTGACAACCATAAAAAGCTTTTTTCCAACCTGCGATAAGGGTGATTACGTTTGAAAAACCTTTGATGCCCAATGTAACATGTGTTCCTTCCATATTTTAGCTCATGGTAACTTGTGTTCTCTTCATATATCGGGCAAGCATGATGTCCTTTGACACTATAACCACTCAGATTTCTATATTTTAAAAAAATCATTAATCGTGCAAAATAACAATACTCGCATGCTGAAAGTGACCTTTTCATATACATCAAAAACCTCAACGCCTTCATCCCAGAACAATCTCAACTTCTCTATCAAAGGACTTAGATGTTTATCTATGTCATTTATGGGTTGTCTTGGTCCTGATATCATCATAGACAACATCATATATTTTCTCTTTATGCACAACCAATAGAGCAAATTATAAATAATTAGCAAACAGACAATGAATTATGTTTGCTACTTAAATTACCATATGAATATATTCCATCAGTTGCAAGGCCAAGTCTGAGATTTATTGGATCACTTCCAAACTCAGGATACAAAGAATCGATTTTCTTCCATTGTGGTGAATCGGCAACACGTCATAACAACCTATCACATTTTCTTCCATTTGCATGTCAAGTTCTTTGCATCCTTAACATTGAAAAAAAAAACGTTTTAATCGTGGAATGATTGGAAAATACCACAATACTTCTGTAGGAGGATCCCTTTTAATGTCATCTTCATCCTCGCCATCATCCTTTACTTTTGTATCTTGATATCCCGCATCTAGGACACTTATGCAATCCTTTGAACTACTTTCTATACAATATACAATCATTGGGAGAAACATATATTTTTCGGTACTCCATACCCATTAGACATAATATCTTCTTGGCCTCATAGTGACTAGTCAATAATGTATTACCTTCTGGAAGTATTTCATGCAACAATTCGAGCAATTCAGTAAAGTTTCTATCAGTCCACCCATTTCTTGCCTTGATATTAAATAATCGTAATATTACTAACAAATGTGTGGAAAACTTGAACAACCGAGATACAATTCTGTCACTGAATCATCTTTCAATAAATCATACACATGTGCTTGGTGGAAACTATCTTCTCCTATATCATGAATCATGTCTTCCATGCAATCCTTAGAATATATATTAGAATGTTGATATTCAGTCTTAGATACATATGGTATGTCCAAAATTTCACCATGTAGTTCTTCAAGAAACCATCACAAAGAACATGCATGCTCTCGTATCAACTCAATATCTAGTCTTTTTCCATTCAAACAATTCACACACGAACAATAATTTATTCTACTTATTCCTGCTCTATTCTGTTTAGAAAATTATAGAAACTCTTCAACACCTTTATCATACACATCACTGATTCGACTTCCATTTATCCAACTTCGATCCATGACTATGTATAGTGAAATTTTCATACACATTACACAATGCCCAAATCAAATACAAATTCTCGGGGATCAAACATCCCCGGACTCAGTACCCAAATGCGCAACATATATATCGAAGCATACACAAAAAGCATTCCAATCATACAACAATGCCCAAATTAAATACAAATTACCAAGGATCGAACATCCCCAAACTCAGTTCCCAAATGTGCAACATATATATCGAATGTACACAAAAAGCATTTCAACACAGACTAACATTCCAATCATACAGACACAACATTTCAAAGATAGTAAAAATACCTCTTGTAGACTAGTGGTGACGCGAGGCGTAGAGAAGGAAAACCAATTAACAGAAATGGAGTCAAATGAACTCTAGCAAAACAAGTGAATGCAAAGATGGAGTAAATGAAATAGGAAAACTAGTGAGGGCAAACGAAAATGGAGGAGAAACAAAACACATACCAGTGAGCACCACGAAATTGAGGAGTGAACTGAAAATGAAGAGAGAATGAATGTTGGAGATGATTGAAGGCACATGAATAATAATGGGAGAGCGGAGGAGAAGAAACGAAAATGGCTTCGCGAAATGTGAAGAACAATGGAAAGCAGAGGAGGCGAAATGAAAATGGCTCCGCGAAGTTAAGGATTGAAACGAAAATGAAGAGTGAATGATTTTTGGCAATGATTGAAGGCTTCAAACAGTGTGCTCAAAATAACAATAGCAAAGCGAAGGAGAAAAATCAACGCTCTAAACAGTGAAAATGAAGGACTTGGCAGTGGGTAAGAGAAAAACAATGGGTGAAGGGTTAAAACAGGGGTTATTACGTCGGTTATTTCAATAATCAACGTAAATTTCTCCAAATTTGCCACGAGGGAGATACTATGTCGGTTGTAAGGTCCTAACCGACATAGTATCTAACCCTATTTTACCCAATTTTTCTCCAAACATTTTGCAGGGATAGATATAACGTCAGTTGAGGGATCTAAGCGACATCACATCTATACCTAATTTCATAAATTTTCCCCATATTTTCACACAAAAGCCACAAGATAGATATAATGTCAGTTGAGGGATCCAACCGACGTAATATAGGCTATATATTACGTCGGTTTGAAGAATTTAACTGACATTATATCTTCAACGCCAAAGCAGAGTTTTCAAATTTTGAATTTTTATTTTTGTAGTCTTTTCTATGTTGGTTATGAGTGGAAATCGAGGTAGAATATGGTATATTACGTCAGGTTTGAGTTAATCGATGTAATATCTCTTTAAATATTTACAAAATTGTTACCGCATTTTTGTTTACATTGGTTCCATTTTAACCGACGTATTATCTTGATGTAGAATACGTTTTTTGTACTAGTGTACATTTAATTACTTCGAAAATAATAGTTCTCATAAAAATTGTTTGTGAGAATGACTTTTGTTGCAAAGATGGTCACTTGTATGAGTTACCACATCTTCCAAGAAACACTAGCATTAATCATGAGAAGCACATCTTATTGTAAAGAGATTTTAAACTGAAAGGACACAAGTAATCTTGCAACCACTTTGTACTCTTTACGATCATTCTTAATTGTTGCATTAACCAAAAAATATCAGGATTTGTAGGCTTTGACATTCGTTGGTACATATTTCTCCAATTTGTATACGCATCTTGTCATAATGTAAAAGTAGGCTAAACTATGTGAAATATCTAAAATCAATTACTCATGAACAAGAATGACTTTTAGACACTCCAAAGTGATACTAAATAGCGTTCCTATGATACCTTAGAATCACCGTATAAGACTCAAGGCGTCTGATGAAATTCTATTAATAAATCTACTCATTGTTTCTAATGACCATTTTTGTCACCCAATATCACTATAATGCCTTTCTAGCAAAATCTCATCCCAAACCATTAAATGTAATGTCATATATTTTCTTTTGGTGTCATACCCAAAACAAACAAAACTCTCGCGAACAAATCAACCATATTGATGAACAAACCAACCCTTATTCTTCCAAAATATAGCACCTCCTACCCCTACCCGAACAACATTAAACACTGCACAACCCACGAAACAAACTCGATACACACAACCAAACTAAAGAAGACCAAAACACCAAAGATAACTCACTTCATTCCCATCTTTAGTTTGTTGCATCTCAACCTTTAAAATTCTAAAACCAAAACAAACTGAAAACACACAACACATATCTACAAATGGAACAAACTAGATGGAAAAGATCTTTGAACCCTAATTTCAAACTCGTGGACTCCAATTAGAATTTTCACTCCCTAGAAACAGTCCTTCATAGGCAGTTGTTTCATCAACTCACTCTTCCTTGCTCGAGCTGTAAAGATAAACCGTAATTCGTCCATGGCCAAATGTTGAGGTTCAATATGTTGTATAAAAAGAGGGAAAAATTAGAAACCTTGCCATGTAGCTTCCTTTTATTTTATACAAATATGAAGATTACATAGTCATGGTAAAAGACATTTTCTTTATAAGAAAACCATATAATCTACCAAAAGTTTTATTTAAAAAAATTTATATATCATTTACTTATCTCTATCCGATGTGGGACTTCTAAATCATCTTCAATTTTAACAATCTCTCTCTTATGTATGGGTCTCTTCTTCATTAGAACATCCTGATCTTCAACTCAATATTTTAAGACAATGATTTTATTGGTATTTCTACTTATTAATAGTTCATTTTACTCATTTCTACATAATGTAGGACTTCCAACTTAGCTTGAATTCCTAACAATCTACCTCTTAAGTGAGTTTGTTCCACATTAAAACACTTGGTGATCCTTCCTTTATATTATTGTTCTATAGTGCAAAAGTATCTTTTTTAACCACGAGTATATAAGGCTTGACCCTTTCTTTTATTGTCATTCTATATTGGGACACACTTTCTTAAAATTGAAGATATTTGACACAAAGTTGTTTCACTTCCTTTTTTACCCTATGTGGATCCTCACACCATTTCTCATTTACTTCTAAACCTTTCAACTCATTGATTGCCCTTCTACATTTTATTCTATAATATTTTGAAAATAGTTTCTCAACTCATAATGGGCAGTGGCTAAATCTAAACGATGTCAAATTCCCTTCTATTTCTATAGTGGAGAGTGAACAAATGTCCAGAGATATTTTGGAACAAGAAATACTTGAGGCTATAAGTCAATGTGGAAGAAGGTCTTGGCCCTGATGGTTACAATTTTCACTTTATTAAAAGCAATTGGGAGATTATAAAGAGTGATGTAATAGATACAATCAAATGTTTCCAAAATTTGGGATATATTTCTACAGGATGCAATGCATCATTTATAACACTTGAAATTGAAGATATTGGACACAAAAAATTGTTTCACTTCCTTTTTCACCCTATGTGGATCTTCACACCATCCCCATTTATTTCTAAACCTTTCATCTCATTGATTGTCCTTCTCCATTTATTTTAGAATATTTTGAAAATAGATTCTCAACTCATCATGGATTGGGGCAAAATCTAAACGGTGTCAATTTTCCTTCTATTTCTACAATGGAGAGTGAACAGATGTGCAAGGATATTTCAAAGTAAGAAATACCTGAAACTATAAGTCAATGTGGAAGAACAAAAAGCCTTAGTCCTAATGGTTATAATTTTCATTTTATTAAAAGCAATTGGGAGATTATAAGGACTGCTGTGATAGATGTAATCAAATATTTCTAAAATTTTGAATACATTCCTAGAGGATGCAGTGCATCTTTATAACACTTGTGGCAAAGAAAGATAACCTCTAACCTTGAATGAATATAGATCAATATCCTTGGTGGTTGTTTGTATAAAAGAATTTCTAAGATTTTGGAAAATAGGATAAAGTGTGTACTTCTAAAGCTAATAGATAACAACGAATCAACATTCCTAAGAGGGTATGGCCTATTAGATAGCATTTTGATCGCAAATAAAATGGTTGATGATTTTAAAGAGCGGGAAGAAGACATGGGTGATAATTAAAATGGATTATGAAAAGGCTCGTGATTTTGTAAACTAAAATTTCTTGTATTATGATGAGTAGAATAGGCTTTAATAGTAAATAGATAAAATGGATAAAAACATGCTTGGAATCGAATACAATATCTACTTTGGTAAATGGTTGTCCTACAAATCAATACAACATTTTTTATTTTAGGCAACAATCAAAAAGTGTGGCCTAAAGTCAAAATACCGTGCGCTAAACTTTAGGCCATGATTTTCAAGTCGTGGAGTATGCTCTTGTGGACTTTGCTATAAAGCCACAGTTTTTTCCCAAAAATGTTGCCTTAGACTGATATAATAGGCCTTGATTTTCTGCCTATGTTTACGCCACACTTTTTTCAATGTTTCCTTTTCTTTAGATCACGATTTTTTAACACTACAAAAAAATTTGTAATTACCTACAACAAAAATTCATATATTATTATTAACAAATTATTGCTATTATTTTAAATTTTATTATTATTATCATTATTAGTAACACAATCTGCTACAAGAGGGAATCGAACCCATGTTTTATAAATAGATATAGAACATATAACCATTACACCACCAGAGAAACTTTGTGCTCATATTACGATTATTATTATTATTCTTATTATGACTATTATTATTATGATTAATATTATTAATGATAATAGTAATAATAAGGTTAATAATAATAATAATATAAATCATGTTAATAATAATAATATTATTAAGAGTGATACTACTAGTAATATTAGTAATAACAATAATAGAAATAATAATAATAATAATAATAATAAACCTAAGTGTTTTAAATATTTAATTATAAAATTAAGATAGTTTTTTGTCACACTTTTTTGTTTATTGGTTATTCATAATTATAAGTTACATCAAAAAATCGTAGTTTAAACTATCTACATTTTATGACTCAAACTCTATAAGTTTATACCACATTTTCATTATTTTAGGTAACACTATTTTAATGTGGTTTATTCTTTTCTTAAAATCTATGCCTCAAAATTGTGACTTAAACATTCATGACTCGAAAAAGGTGACCTGTAGTAGTTCATAAGTCACATTTGTAAAAATGTATCCTTTTCCACCTTTAGGCCACATTTTTGTGTCTATGGTCAACTTAAAAAGTCCTAGTTTAAACTATCTATGTCTTATAAGTCATTCTCTATAAGTTTAAAGCACATTTTTATTATTTTAGCCCACACTTTTTTATTGAGCCCTATTCTTTTTTTAAATGCCATGCCACAAAATTGTAGCTTAAAGATCCACGCTCCAAAAATCGTGGCCTCTTATGGTTCATAAGCCACATCTGCAAAAGTGTGTCCTTTTCTACCTTTAGGCCAAACTTTTTTGTTTTTTGTGGACAACTTTAATATTGTCTAAAGTGATAAATAGAATAGTGAATGAATTCAAACTTAGGAGAGAACCAAGACAAGGTGACCCAATGGTATCATTTTTGTTTCCAATAGTTGCAAAAGGACTTGAGGGATTATTGAGGGAGGCTAAAAGGAAAAACCATCATTGAGGGAGTCAAAGTTGGTAGAAATGAAGTATAGATTACCTTGTTACAGTTTGTGAATGACACACTACTCTTTTGTGAGCCAAGTTTCTAAAATATTTTGGCAATTAAAAGTATTTTGCGTTGTTTTGAACTTGTGTTTGGCCTTAAGAGACAAATAGGTGCTCTTGGTGTAGAGGATATTGTACTATACCAGTACCCTAGGACCTTGAATTGTAGATACATGTCAATACCATTTAAGTACCTAGGAATGCTAGTAAGGGGGAATCCTAAAAGAATACTATTTTTGGAAACATATCATTGACAAGGTCAGGAATAAGCTATTTAAATGGAAAGGAAGGGTGTTATCATTTGCAGAACGCGTATGCTTGATAAAATGGGAATCAATTTAAATATGTGATCTTTGTGTTGCCACTTTTATATTTCGTTTTAAAAAACTCTTAAAAGTGTGTGTAAAGAAAAAAATACAAGCTAAACTCTTATGGGGTTGGGATAGTGAGGGAAGCAAAATATATATCATGGGTAAACTTCAAACTAAGATAAATTTGGAAAAGAGAGGGATAATATTAGGAAGCTTGTTATGCCCTTTTGTCAAAATCAGATAGAAATAGTATATTACTTTCTCATTAACTATATTGTAGTGCAAAAAGTTTGGGATAAATGTGACCGGTGGGTGGCAATGAGCTCAATTAGGCATGATACCATAGTTAACCATTTCCAAAATTTCCACGTTATAGGACTAAATAAATACCAAAATTTGGTATGGAGAGGGGTGTAGGGGACAGTTATATGGGAGACATGGAACCATAGAAATAAATTATTTTTAAGAAAGGAAGAGTGGATGTAGATGAAATGTTTTGTATGATGAAACTTAAAGGGGTGTAGGTGGATAAAGCATAAAATCTCCAGGTTAAATTTCACATATCTTATGATTAAGTATGATTGGCCTCTACATTACCTCTAAGACATTATCTTAAATAGTATCTAACTTTCAACACAAAGCTTTCAATATTATCACATAGGCAGGTTAGTTTTCGACTGTGTGTTAAGGAATGATTTAGTAAATTTGTACTGAATACAGTATAAATGCTATTTGTCATTGTGAAATTAATTTTGAGAATGAGTATAATGGAGTAGGTAATTTGTTAAAGTCTAAAAGGAATTGACTATAATTTGCAATTGGATGGAAGGATTCAACTTTGTTCAATGTTTCTTATAATTATTCAATAACAACATCTTTTGAAGGTGCGAAGGAAGGTATGTTTTGTTTTGCAGGATGCATATAAGGAGTATAATGTTATTGTGGCAAAGGCAAAAGAGTGGAGCAAGGATATGTGGGATGTTTGAAGTGACTTTTCTAATTTTGGGTGCTTTGGATGTGAGACCATGTTGTCATATACTATGATTTTAGTAGACCTGACTACTGAAATATTTGTTGAGCCATGGTATTGTGTTTGTATCCACAATACACTCAATACTTTGGTTCTATGTGGCTGGTGATATTTATAAGTTAAGCTGAAAGGATTTTTGGAAAGATGTTGTGTTGTATGTGTACAAGTTTAGTTATGGGATGTGGTAGATCTTGGTCATAGTTGCATGAAGAATTCCTCTTCGACACATAGCATAATTCATAGCTGGAAATATATTAAAAGATTAGTTCCAATCTCTCATATGTTGTGATATGACATGGCCATAAACTAAACTTTAACTAAAGGAGACCTAATTTATTTTGGGTTTTATTGTAACTTTGCTATATGCACCCGACTACGTAGCATATCTGGTCGGATCCAACGGTAACATTTAAGACAACATATTTGCAAATTGTCTCATATTTTTGGTACATGGGTTGGAGCATCCATGAAATTCGTTATTTTATTTAATTCATCGTTTGCTGATTAAAAAAATTGTACAAAAAATATTCAAACTTTAGAATTTTTCACCCACTAAATGTCACACTCATTTAAGCCGAATACCAAGATAAATTTGGCTTTGATATTACTTATGAATTTTTCGATAATAGATATAAGGAAGATTTGATATTAATGAATCATGAAGAAATTTATATAAGAAATCAAAAATATCACTTTCAACTTAAAATCTTAAAATAAATTTTTTAACTTTTATACTTATCTTCCATTTTGCTAATTATCAAAATTATAGTTCACCTTAAATTTCTGATAGTATGTTTGAGTAACTAATCAACTATATCTTAAAACAATTCAAAATAAAAATAGTAGAGATAGCGGCGTGACAAGTTAACAAGTTTTAAAAATGTAAAATAATGTAATATTTATACTTTCGATTTTCTTGTAAAATCCCAAACACTGAAATCATATATTTAAATATGATTTTTGTTTACACATAAAAGTTAAAATTTTTATAATATATATATATATATATATATATATATATATATATAATAAAGTGTATTAAACACTACTTTATATATAAAAGAAATTGTAAAATTTTGTTTTGATGAATCATTTATTCATTAAAATTTTAGAAAATTTAGAATTGTGAAGTACAATTTTTCTTTCAATAATCTCACATTAAAACTAAAAATAGTTTAAATACACTTTATTTTTTTAATTTTTTAGACACCACATAAATAATATTATAATAGAACTTTTGAACTTTAAAACATACAATATCTTAAATACGATAATTAAACTTAAAAACAAAAAAGTGATTACAACTATTACTACAACAAAAATTAATTTTAACTGGAGTTTTATTTAGCATTTTTGGGGTTTTAACCCCTATTAAGTGTTTTACCCGCGGTTTGTCTTTTTCTTGATACATCCAATGTCACTATTATCAACAATTTTCAAAATCCTTGCTACTGTAACGGTTTTTAAAACTCCTACTAGTGCTAGAAGTTTCAAAACCCCCACTAATGTCAGAGGTTTCCAAAACTCCTACTACTGCCAGGGGTTTTCAAAACCCCTTCTACTGCCAGGGGTTTTAAAATCTCCATTACAACCAACAATTCTTAAGTTCGTTAATTTTGTCTGTTATTTCTTTTAATGCATTGTATTTTTTGTAATGTATATATAAATCCTAGTTCAATTGAAAAATGATAAAAAAGACTAAGATTTTAAGATTTTTATTTATATAATTGAGTGTAACATTCATTAAAGAAATAAAAAACAAAATGTATAGTTTTAAGATAAAGTTAACATTGGAAACTTAACAACAACACCAACTCCGTTGTAAGGATGTAAACTTAGCATTTTACAATAACTTTACAACAAGAATCAAGAAGGCGAGACCTTTTTCAGAATCAATCCTTGCAGCACCAAGCACATCTTTTCCAATGAAGAGAGGTGGAATTTCTTAGCTTGAATCTACATTCATGATTTATAATAAACTCTATTATGTTACATATAAATAAAAATTAAAAAAACACTATCCTCAAAAAGTCATTTCCATAATATAACCAAATAAAGATTAGGTTAATAATTTATAAGATTATGAAAGATAAAACAATTAGGAACCATTCAACATTTAAAACTAAAAGTGAAAATTAAAAATATTTTCAAGAGTGCTAATTATTTTTTTTTTATACAAAAAATTTGCAACCTTAATATAATTTATAAAAGTTGTCAATTTAACTCGTGAATTTGTTAAACTTTTATTTTAAAAAAATCACGTAAGTACAAAAAAAATGTACACTTACTATTAATAATTTTGGCCTACATATAATTTATGAATCCGATTCGTGTGGGTTGTAGAACAAAATAGTATTAATTGTTAAACTGCTTTTTGTATGAATGCGGAAAGACGTGATAGGGAAGAATATCTTCTTACAGAAGCATAAACGTGTATATGAATACTATATATATACTTTTATGTGAATACTTAATTTCCATTATAATCCCTCTTTTGTAATCTGTTCCGCATCCAAAAGTATCCATATTATTTATATATAACTTGACTATCTAAAAAATATATTATCAATAAAAATAAAAAACAAAGAATTGTCAGATTATATACTACTAACAATTGGACATACTAACACAAGATGATGACATAAGTTTAGCAATCACAAGTACCTCGGGATGGACAATGCCAAAAGTGCCCACATGTTTTCCCATGTAAATGATTCTAGCTTGTCTACCAGCAAGAAACTCGGGTTTCTTCAATGGGCAAATGAGACATACATAAATTATCATAAGCAGAATAAAATAAAAGAGACAACTCCTATGCAGTGTTTTGCACTTACATCTGACCGCTCAATGTAATAGCCCGACTTATCAACAGGTGAAACAAAGGGAACAACACCGTTCTTTTCCATTACTCTGTCGAACAAGCCGTGAATTATCTGCATATCATTGGATAAAAATTGAAATACAATCACCCAATTTATTTTTACCATGTCTAGAAAAATAATAGATTATAACTGAAGAGTAGTGATTTATTTTAGATATCATTTTCTATTGAAAATATATTAAATTTAAATTCTAAGCTCTTCCGAAGTTCCGATCAATCAAGTAATAATAGGGGTAAACACTGCACATGTAATAACTCGTATTGAAAGAGCAAACTACCAAATGAAGCGCCATATACCTCAAATCCAGAATTAGCACCACAGTACAGAGCAACAAGTTGGCGAAGATTTTTTGCACCAACATGATGGCAGGGTACAGTACAGAACAATTTTACAGTTTTTGGAAGAGGAAATCACAGTCAAATGACTTAATAAAGGCCCTATTACTCAATAATGCCGAAGGAAGACAGACCGAGTAGGAAAAGGCTTATAACTTAAAGGAATGAGACTGTTTACATGCTTACTGGTTACACAGTAATTTCTCTAAATACAACATTAACAGGGCATGCTCAATTTTACCATCTCTGGTCATGGAATAGTAGAGATGTTAAAATAACATAATGATTTGGACAATAATTTACAATACACAACAACATTTAAGATTGAAAGTCTATATCTAAATCGAAAAAGGAAAATCTGGTTCTTGCAAAGATTTATGATAAAAACATCAATCACCAAAAAGACGAACTGAAAATAATACCTTTATAGGCTTTGGATGATCCTTGTTGTGAGCAACAGTTTTCAAAATGCCAGGCATAAGACTAGTTCGCACAACCTGAATACAGGTGAGATTTAAAATTACAATACATGACTTCAAGCAAAAATTAAAACAAAAACATAGAGGTAAATATCAATACTGATGTTTCCAATTCAATATAGGGTACACAAAAAAGGAAAATTAAAAGTGATGTAATGAGAAAAGATAATCAGTAAGCTTTGTAAATTGATTTCTCAATGGCCAGCTGGATGCATCTGCACTGCTATCCTCAAGTATGCTTTCATTTTCTAATTTCATTTTTTTAATTAGCATGATTAGTGTATCTATTTGTAGTTTCCTCTTCCGATTAACAAAATATAAGCATGTATACACAACAGTAAAAAGATCATGAAAATAAAGAATGAATCAAGAATATAACCACATAAGTAAAGTCTGTAAGAATTCAGAATTGTTCCCTGACAGGAAAGAATTAAAAACCACTTACAAGAAGATATACAAACCACGATATTCATTCATCCCAGGCACAAAACCTCTCATCGTTGGTCTTGGATCCTAGTTATTGTTCCGATAATGATCTCTTAGAGTGGGCTCAGGTACCAACGGTACCATACCTACAACATAACAAGAAGGTCATGCCATATTCATTTTAAATTCTTCCTTACCAAGATATAGTCTCTTCTATACATACATAACAATATATAGGGGTTCGTTGTCATAGATTCTTGCAAATAGGAAGAAATATACATAGACACAATTCTATACTTGGGGATATTCTTGCTATATTTTCATAATTTTCAAAAACATAAACTATACAGAATTTACAAGGCAAGAAAAAAAAAATAGAACTAAGCAGAGAATAAGGGAATGCATTTGAACCAAACTTGAGAATTTGAGAGTGATTCGTCAGCTATGGTCTTGGAGGACGATTCAGTTGGCAATTTGGCATAACCTTTGGTGGATGCAGACAAAGTGGGCCACGACTCAGCGCCCATTATAGGGCTAGTCTCCACGATGACGCCGTTTGAGGGCTTATTCCAAACGAGTTTATTAGAATGATTAGCATTTCTCATAACTATCTCCAACAGAAACCGTGTTGGGATTGTCCACCCGCGACAATGTCGGAATGCCCTTCAGAGAACAATCCAACGACGGGTCTGCTCGGTAATCAGTGATGATGAGGAGGATGGCGTGGAGGGTGGCAATTGGTGAATGACAGTCGCAAATTCGGCGTCGGCGCCCGCTACAAGAAAAATTCAATTAATTTCAGCATTACCAACCAATTATTATTACAGATATATTATTTACGAATACGAATTTAAAACCAATTATTATTACAGATGTATTATTTACGAATACGAATTTAAATCTGTATGTATTACTCACATACTTATGTCCGTGAATAATATTTATATATATCTATATCAGTAGATAATACTTACATATCTATGTTCGTAAGTAATAGAAACTTATATTTATAGATAAAACTACTATTATATCTTATTAACAATGTTATTTATTAGTAATAACATTAATAAAGATAAATATTATTAACAATATTAATATTTTTATTGATATTATTAATATTATAACTAATATTATTAGTATTTTTAACATTTTTATTATTATTATTATTACTATTAAATTTATATTATTAATATGATTATTAGTTTTATTAATATTATTATTATCATTAGTATTATTAATAATATTATCATTAATATTATATTTATCATTATTATTATTATTAATATTATTGTTAATATTATTATTTTTATTATTATTTCTAATATTGTTAGTTATAATATTATTAAAATTATAATTCTTATTATTATCAATATTATATTTTTTAAAAAAATTATTAATGTTGTTTTAATATTTTTAAAGTTTTTAATATTATTTATATTTATACACAAAATATTATTAATGTTATTGATAACATTATTATTATCATTATTATCTATATTAACATTATTATAATATATTTTTTAATATATAGATTATTATTAATACTTCTATTTATATTATTTATATTTATATTAATAATATTTTTAATATTATTATATTATTATCAACATTATTTATATTTATATGAAAAATATTTTTAATATTATTAATATTTTTAATATTATTTTCAATTATATTAAAAATATTTGTGATATTATTATTATTATAGTTAATAATAATATTATCAATAATGTTATTACTATTAATGTTAACATTAATATTCTTTATTTTTAATATTATTATTATTAATGTTATTTTCATTACCCATATTAATATTATTAATAATATTAATATTTTATTAATTTATTATTGTTATTATGAATCTTATTAATATTATTTTTATCAATATTATTAATATTATTGTTGATATTATTTATATTATTGTTAATATTATTATTGTCAGTTTTTAATAAAAATGATAATAATAAAAATAATAATATTAATAATAATAATAATAATAATAATAATAAATAATATTAACAATCATAATCATAAATATAATTATAATAAAAATAATAATAATCATACTATTATCATATAAATTATTTGATGCAGTGGTCAAACTTTCTTCAACATTTAAAGGTTCTCTCTTCTTCAATTCTTTCTTGATTGCAGTTTAGTAATAATTTTATTAATATTTAAAATAATAAAGTTTTTTTAAACACTTAACACCTCTTAAAATCAGAATTTTTTTGTAGTGTATAAATATTAGTGCCTCTTATTTACTTGAAATTTGCTTTCAAGTCATATTCATTCATTTAAATAAATTTTTAAAAATTTACACATTCTAATAACTTTTGAAAAAAATTCACCATATCATATTTTACCCCAGTATATATGTAGGTCTCAGCAAAAATAATGTCGATTTGCGCGTGTTCCCTAGATGTATTCCTTCTAAATCTACTTTCGTCTGATTTTAGAAAAGTTGCTTTGGGAATATATGGGTAAATTTGTTCCAGAAGTTGCCTATCCTCGAGAAACAGTTTCTTTTAGTATCCATGACCGATCCATGGTAGTAATAATTCACCAAATGGATATGGAAATTATCTTCAAAAAATTCATAATGACGCTATGGGAACAGATATGATGATGTTAACATCATATAACGATGTCATGGGTATTCTGATGTTGGAACAGAATCAGATTCTCCATTCCACTCCACTTACAACTTTTACAACTTGTACTACTACCGACAAAGGAGCAAACATCTCATGCTAAACCATGCTCTTATTTATCAGAAAATTTGCGAAAGTGGTAAATTTTTTCAACAAAAACTTATTCACATAGATAAGAAGTGATAAGAAGCATAATTTCAAATTAAAAAAAAAACATCTTTTAATATATAATATATTTTCAATTGAGTTAAAGCCATGTCTACATATATATATATATATATATATATATATCACATTATATTACTGATTAAGTGGGGCTGGCATGTATATCACTTGACTCCTTGTTACTAAAATTATGTTATCAAAAGAAGATACGTTTTTTTAAGTTGATGTCAATCTTAGCATAAACATAGGTTTTGTTTTAATTAAAAAATTTGTGTTTGTATATACAATTTTATTAGTTTTTAATTGAAATTCTGTTTACAAACGTAATTTTAGTAAGAAAAGTAAGATTTAGTTATGTTTTAAGTCTATGATAAATTTGAGTATTTTAATTAAATTTTTATTATTTTTTTTTTTTTGAACCGAGTTCCTCTCGTTTAAGTCTTTTACTAATTGTGTCATTACTTATCTTGCTCTATCACTTTGTTTAGTTTTCTCCGTACTCGTTATTATGTGTTAATATTAAACAATCTATAATAGATGACTTTTAATTGTTGGACGAGGTTCAACGAAAATATAAAAAAAATAAAACAAAAACTTAAATACAATGAAGGAGATTTCGAAACAAACATGAAATTGAACAACAAATTAATGTTGATAGAATAAAGATTAGGGTCCATGACCTTTATGTGCAACTCCAATTCCACCTTGTTTCACAGTCGCATAACATTGTATTTAGATTATCGTTTTGCCTTTTTCTTTATTTTCATTTTTCCTCATCCAACACGTTTTTGTTTTTACATTCTTTTTGATCTCATCCAAACAAGTTGTTCTTTGTCATTTTGAACCAAAAACAATAAAAGCAACCTATTATTTGATGTCCCACAAATAGGTCTTATTATTGGACGTCATTCACTACCTTCATGTACAACTCCAACTTCGTACTTGTTCTGTTATTCAACCCCACACTTGTTCCGCAGTCACTACAAGAAAAAATTGAATTTACTTACGGATTATTATCCACAGATATGTATCTATAGGTAAATTCAATATTATCCACGGATTATTACCTACGGATCTATACCCGTAGGTAAATTCAGCATTACCTACGGATTATTACTCACATATCTATATTTGTAGGTAAATTCAACATTACAAACAAACTATTACCCATTGATTTGTATATGTGGGTAAATTCAACATTACAAATGAATTATTACTTACTGATTTGTATATGTAGGTAAATTCAGCATAATATACGAAATTATTACCCAAAAAATTGTACTTTTATTAATACTACTTATATTTTAATTAATAATATTAGTATTATTTATATTATTGTTATTATCCACATTAATATTATTATCAATTTTATTATTATTATAATAATATTATTCATATATTAATATGTTAATAAATTATTATTAACATTATTATTTTGATTACTATTATTATTATCCTTAAATATTATTATTTTTAAAATGTTTTGTTAGTATAATGATTATAAATATTAATATTATGTTTGTTTTTATTATTGTCATTAATATTAATATTTTTATTACATAATAATGATATTATTACTATTATTATTATTATTATTAATATCAATAGTAATAATGATAATAAATATTAATAATGTTTTTATTAATATTACTTATATTATGATTACTAATATAAATATTATTTATGTTAATATTATTATTAATATTATTAAGATTAATATTTTTAATATTACCCACGAACATAGATCCGTCGGTATTATCTAGTGATATAAATCCATCGGTATTCACTACAAGAAAAAAACTATTTAGAGACCAATTTTTAGTTACCGAATGAAATGGTTGCTAATTGTGACCAAACAACAAATCAAGCTTTCATTATTCATCTCAAACATCACATTATCATTAACACATCATACTCATGTGACAACCATATGATTTGGTTTAACCAGTTCTTTTTCACACCGTAGCACAGTCTAAGTGGTTTTTTTCCACACCGTAACAGAGTCATGTAAACTTAATTCATATGATATGGTCTAACCAGTTCTTTTTCACATCGTGACACAGTCATATGAACCTCCTTCAACTCTCACTATCTAGCCATCTTCATCTATGATTTCAATGACTAGTAAAGTTAGGATACATCCTTATTGATTAAATCCACAAATAATACACATCCTAAAGATCTCAACACGGGTATCTCTTTCCCTCAAGATACTGTGTCTCAATCACACACCACATCAATCACAAACATTGATACTACATCATATATTACATAAACATTCATTCTATTTAATTCAAATTCATTTGACTCATACTTAATAAAACAAATAATTACAATATCTATTTAAAAACATGCAATTAGCTTCCCTTATCCAAATTCACAAGACAAGTAATTGAAATATTTATTAAAAACATTCACACTAGCCTCCCTTAACCAAATTCACAAGACAAGTAATTAAAATATCTATTAAAAACATTCAAACTAGCTTCCCTTACCCAAATTCACAAGACAAGTAATTACAATATCTAAAAACATTCAAACTAGCTTCCCTTACCCAAGTTCACAAATATATCCCATACATCATGCATAACATTCACTATTTCAAAGTAAACTAACATTTATAAAAACATATAATTAGCTTCTCTTATCAAATATCATTTTAGATAAATTTCTATTTCAAAGTACACAAACATTTAAAAAGAAAATGCAACTATCTTCCCTTATCTATATAAAGTAGAGATACTCAAAGGAGTTCCAAAAACCAAAAATCACGGGCAACCTAACTTTGCTCAAGAATCTGATCGGACACTCTTACTCTACTCAACGCTAGGAATCTAGGAGTGGCCTCTGATCATCAGTTTGATAAGGAATGAAGATGGAATTTTAGAGAGAAGAAAAAACAAAGGGGAAGAACAAATTTTGAGAGAGAGAGAGTTAGTAGTTTTTATAAAAATAAAATAGAATATCTTCTTAACCAGAGAGTTGGTGGCTGTTATTATAAAAACAAAACTGAATAATTGATTTTCTTATTTTTTTTGAAACTTTTCTGTTAAAAAAATATTCATGTGTTATCTTATTTATCTTTAAAGCTAAATTCTAGGTTGATTTTTATTCTAGAGCTATTTTTTAGGGTATTATAATCAAGGACCAATATGGTTCATTCACAGGCTAGTGACAAATTTGGACTGTTCACAGGCCCCAACCTTGAGATCGTCCATTTTTGTTGGTTTTTTCTGGGACTTTGGTTCGCGTTTGAGATCATCTTTCATTTCTATTGGTCTTTTCTAGGTTTTACTTGGGTTTTTTGGTTTAGAGTTTTTATTCTCTATCCATGGCTACTTGTGATGCATCCCACTCTTGGGCCAAAATGAAACTTTTTATTAAGACATTGGGATATATGTCTTTAAATAAGGTTGGGGCTTTTGGCAATCTTCAAGTGATTAGCGAGATAAAGGAAAAAGACTTGAGGATTTGAGCTTAGAAACTGGACAAGCTGATTTGCAAGAATGAGTCTGACAATGCAAAGGGTAAGTTTTGTGTTTTTTTTATGATATCATTTTTATTAAGCTCGAACATTGTGTTTCTTTAGACTCCTTAGATAAGGAAGTACTTACAATGATGAATGTTGTCCTCGTTCTGATATGTCCTAAAAATTGGGTGTGTTTCTACGTGTCTTCATATATTATGCACACACTTTTGCATATTTACGAAATTAAACATGTTTTCTATTTTTTTTTTACTTTAAAATCTTATCTTGTTAGTTGTGGGCTTCATTAAATAATGTTAGTAGTTGAGGCCTCTTGACTCTTTTCCAATCATCCTACAAGCACTTCAATTATCACTTTTTGAAAATCGGATCCCCTACTCACAACTCTTCCTTACTAGAGGGTTTCCCTCTTTATTGGACACAAAACCTTCACGTTCAAAGTGCTTGGAATGTAAAGGAGCTTGAACCATCTAAGCATGAGAACTGTGAGAAATTGCAAAACTTAGAGTTTAGTTTTTATTTGGCCACCCTTTTATTGAATATCGGACCATAAATCCGAAAGTCGACATTGATATATAACTTCTTAAAATTTATTTTCTAACTTTAACCTTATACTTTATGTTGCAGAAAATCAAATGACGATCTTTAAGAAGGAAATGGCTTGTTGCTTTAATAAGAGATGAAAGTTTTGAAAGAGATTGAAAATGCTATTGCGACTATCATGACTTAAGGATCGAGTAAGATCATCATATAGTGCAATATTGATGTGTTGGGAAAATCGAGGGAAAAAACACTGCGGATATCAAACAAGAATGAGACAAGAGCTACCCACACAAGAGAATGATGCCAACTTTATCCCAATATGATGATGTTAATGCGATAGTCTGATTTCTAGTGTGCACCATAAAAGTTTTGATCTGAGAGTAGTTTTACCTAGGGTCCATGATGGACGTCAAATGTTATTGTCAAACCTGAGCTATAATTGTTTGAGGTGAATTGAGAGACTTTAAAGAAATCGATCTTTGATTGAGTGGAATCCTCTCAATAATGGTTGTCGAGCTTTCTTGATGAAAAACCATATGAAGGTTCATATGCAAAGATTCTTCAAAGGTTTAGTTAGTAAAAACTTAAAGAGATATGTGAAAAATATGTAACGAGCAATAATGAGATTGGACATACTCCTCAGAGAATAAAATTATATTTATATTCCTTTGGACCTAAATTAATATCCAAATAAAAGTTCTTACTAGATATTAAGTTATTGAGTGTTTCGTAACAAAAACTATTCAGATATCTGCAGGTGCTTGTGCTTTTACATGTTCTTATAAGTGGATAAGATATTATTTTTGAATGATGGTATAATATGTATATACTTATATATATATATATATGTCACTACAAGAAAAAAGTTATTTAAAGACCAATTTAGCTACCAAATGAAATGATTGCTAATTGTGACCAAAATAGTCATCAAATTAAATTTTAATTGCTAAATAACTACAAAATAGAAGTAATGATTGAATTTAGTGACCAATTAAGTCATGAAAATTGGTATCTAATTAAGTTAAAGACTAATTTAGAATCTAATGGCATAGGTCACTAAAATCTTGGTAGCTAATGTTAGATACCAATTTTCATGACTTAATTGATCACTAAATTCAATCATTACTTCTATTTTATAGTTATTTAGCAATCAAAATCTAATAATTTAGTGTATTTGAGACACAATTAATAACCATTTCATTTATTAGCTAAAAATTAGTCTTTAAATAGTTTTTTTTATGGTATATATATATATAATATATATATATAATGAATTCCCCTTTCCCGTGTATTAAGATAAATACCATGCTCTAGCCCGTTGTTTATCATTTACGTTTCATTTGTTTATATTGAGAATTCATGTATAAAACTGAGGACTGTGGGGAATCTAAACAAAGCAACAGAATAAACGAATAACAACATTACATGAACAAAAAGCTTCCCTTATTTACCTATAAAGCACATGCAAACAAAAAAATAAAGATTTTCAAGTAATAATTCATTTGTATATTCCTTAATATATTTTGCTCAAGTGAACAAACTCCTCCAGTTTTCGGTCTTTCAATTTTTTAAAAGTGGGCATGACAGAAGAACAAATTCTTCTAGCTATTTTATGTTCATTTAAGGATTGTGCACTCACTAAGATTTGGTTTATAATATTATTTCATGAAACACATGTTTTAAGGGTTCAGATTTATAATAAAGTAAATGCAAGCAGTGGATTTGTAAATTAAGAAATTCAGTGAGGTTTGATAATTCAAGATTGGGTTCGCCAGATTCTTACCAACACTAAAGCCGAAAAACAAGAAAAAAAAAAAAACACTATTAAACCCGATGTTGCAAATTTTGGTAGACTACGTAATTCTTTCTTCTTTTTACTACTTTCCCACATTTGTTCTTGTTCTTTTCGATATATTTTTGTGATGTGCTACAGCCAAGAAGTGGATTTTCTTGTACCACTGAGTTCAGTTGAGAGAAAAACCTACGTACAATACAAACTCTCAACAATGAAAGTAAGTACAAAACCAATTTGGTTTGCTTCAACCATTATATCTCGTTTGGATTACAGTATGAAACCTACAGTTTGACACAAGAGAAAGCAATCATTAGTTTCAACTCTACTTCCTATGATTTGACAACCAAAACACTACTTAATCACTATAAACCATAGCTTTGCCATACATGTTACTGTATAATCCAAACAAACTACTTTACTATTTAAGATGAGCATACTTATTACAGCATAGCATAATTTTCTCTGCACAAAGTGCCCAAATGGCACAAATTAAAAGGGTATATTTATTGAATGCTAGGCCCTGCAACTATATATAGATATATTGTGGTTGATCATTTGATCCCTTAAAACGTATTTGCTTATGCGTTCAATCGCTCAAGCATTAAACGTTTTTGAACCATAGCGATGTATATTTCGGCTTTTTTGTCCACACTTTCATCTCCAGGAATACCATATAACTCATCCAAATTGCTCCAACTATCTGCTACCTTAATGCGAACCTTTGGATCTCGCTTTGTGGTTGCATAGTCCTGGGGGACCACGAACCCTAGAGTGGCAGGAGGAGAAGAATAGTGATTTGGTTTAATATCTGTGGCTTTGTATTGCATGGTTGAGGAAGGCTTTGGGGCATTGTTTCTGTAGAAAGGAACCAATTTTCCTTTAAAGGACCCTCTAGTGCCCTTTCTATATGCAGCCTCCATATTCAGGAGCAAGAGAATTTTGAGAACAAATGTTGTATTGAAGGGTACTAAAGGAGTGCACGGTGTGAATTTCAGTAGTTCAGTGGCATGAGATTGAGGCTATATATATTGTTGTGCTGAATTGGAATCCAGATAAAGATGAGGATGGTCCCTCATCTAAAAATCTGGAGGCATAATCTCTTTAAACCCGTATTGGCTCACTGGTTTATTCCAATTATTAGTTTAATAACTTTCATGGCTTTCTAAAACATGTTGGTCTCTTTTTGCTAATACGATCCATATATTATCATTTATCTACTAATGATCTAATACTTATAGTTACTAAGTTATAACGATTATGCTTCAGTTGAAAGAGTTGTTTTCATTAAGTGAAGTTTAAATTCAAATTTTGTGGATGAAAAATTAAAAATATTATTGGATTTGCTTCATTGTAGTTTTAAAAATTATTACTTGAAATATTTCAATCATTTTTCATATAAAATATCTAATATATATATATATATATATATATATATATATATATATTAATATATGTTTGAATATAAATTTCTTCATAATGATTTTTTGATAACTTAAAATTACCTAATTATACGTTAAAATAATTTTTTAAATAAGTTAATATCTTTTTTTCTATAAAGAAATTTATGTATAATGTAGTTTTAATTTATAAGAAAATTTTATTTCATTTCTTAATTTCTTTTCAGATGCATATATTTATGAAAAAAAATCTTTCGAGTAGAGCGTAAGCTAAATAGCAAGAGAATTCATTTCTTGCAAAAAAGTTCACTTGTCTTAACTTTAGTTAGTTATGGTTGATATGGATTTATGAGTAGTAAGAATCTAAGACAAAACTTTTGCCAGAAAAATCTACCCAACCAAAGCATGGAAAGGGATCAGATTCTGTCTCTGTGGAACAGATTTTCTGCAAGGTTAGGCTGCATAGTGCATCTACAAGTAATTATACTTTTCCTTATCTACAAAAACATGTTATATGGATTAATATATTTTTCTTTTGCCTCATATTATACCTAGCAACATGTGTTCTTCAACTAAAATAACTAAAAAAGCTAGCTGTTACACATATGAAAAATGGGATAGGCTTAATTTAGATTTTACATAAAGGGGATGATACGTGGCTCCACATTATATGCTTGATAGTTCAGACTTCAGAGTAGGATTTATACTTCATCCACTAAACCAAACTTTTCTACTATGTATGTTTTTTGCGAAGATGCCTTATAATTATATATTATTATATATCTAACATCACCTCAATATGATACGTGAAATTAAGAATTTTAGTTTTCAGCATATGAAGAAAAAATTGGCTATTTAAGCACTTTTTGGGTCCACTAATTAAGACGACGAATGACCAGATTGTGCAGCTGCACAAGAAAGCTAAAACATATCTTCAAAAGGACTGAAGAAAGCAAGATAATAATATTAGTGGATGATGGATAAGAATGGTGTCCTTTTCAATACTTTGAAGGAAGCATTCTTTTATCACACGAGCCAGTTTTCACTTGCGAAATATGAAGTTACTCGTACACATTAAATTGGATTATATTTTATAAAAATGAATTGATTTAAAACCTGATTCTTTTTTTAAAAAAGTTATACTTTTATACGAGAATTCTTACAAAATTTAGCTCCTTTGTCCATCAAATTGTTATATTCACTAATAAAAAATAATATTATTTTTATAGTGGACCCAGGTAGATGTGAGTTTGTAATATTAACAAAATATAAAAGAAAACACTTTTATCAATATTGGAAAATTCTATACACAAAGTATAACGCAATACAATATACTAGTATAATGATCTTTATATATAGAACCTACATGAAGAAAATAACGTAAAAAATAACGTACAAAATGTTAAAATAGTTACGCCTAATAAATATCAGTACTAGACAGTGTGTCACACTACTACTAGACGATTCTAGTAGTTCTTAAATGAAAAACATTAATCTGTTGCACCATTTAAATCTTTATTTTGACATTTTGAATAAACATATGCAAGATTCTCCTTTAAGGTTATCTTCTTGATTCTCACCTCCCTATAGTCAACAATTCTCTTGAGGATCATTCAAGAGATCTTAAGTGCATTGTCTAGAGTTTGATTACATGTTTCAGATGTGCTTTGTGGTTGTAATGTGAACATTTCAAGATAGTGGAAACAATTCAATAAAAAATTGATTTGATTGATATTAGATGTATAATTAGTTGATTCGAACCAATCTATAAATCTCTTTATGCAATCCTTGTATCAATTTCTCTCATATTTGAATATGTCTTGTTTCTTTCTTGTAACAAGAATTCTATCTCCTAAATCAATTTTTTCATGAAATTTTTTCTTAGTTTTGTTGATAAAGAAGTTTAAATGTCAACAATTCACCCATTAATATTAAACAACCATTTTTCCTTACACTTTTACTAAAAAATTTTACTAGACTATCACAAAAAATAATAGTCTTCTCCTATAGAAAACCCATATTAGTTATAGGACTCTTCAACCATATTTTCTCCTTTATTTCTTTTATGAGAACTATGTATTTTGCTTTAATGATAGACAATAGTATCGTTGGCTGTAAAATTGTTTGCACTTGACCATAGAGCTACCAATTGCAAAAGCATAAGTCGTAATAGATAGTCTTGTATTTAGGCCAGCAATGATGAGATCTTGGATTATGGACTTATGTAAAATAAAGGAAGAAAGAGCTTAAAAGATAATATCAATAATATAAAGGAAGACCCACAAGAGGAATGGATAGAAGATTATAAGAGAATATGAAAAATATTTCTCGCAACATTTCCTCAAATCTATTTATGAATAAAAATTTAGAAAATATTTTTTTGACTTTCAAATAGAATATTAAGACTCTCATTTGTTTGTAAGGATAATCTTCGAAAACAAGGACCTTGATTGGAAAGATAAGTGTACCAACCAAACAATTCATATACTTTTCATATTTCATGCTAAGGGCCTTGTTTGGAAAGGTATGTGGACCAACCTACCAATCCCTAGACTCTTCTTATTCAATAGCTAGTATGTATAAGCATGCACTTACTCATTTGTAATAGAACTCGTGAATTGAAAAAGAAACTTGAAGAGTTTTCTTTCCATTTTCATGAGTTCTGTATACGTATGAACCATTTTTCATGTTCTTTATAGATCTTCCATTTTGTACACCTTGCCTTATGTTGAGAAACTCACGCTATAAACACAGGAATGAAAGAAAATGAACGAAGATGAAGAAAATAGAGAACACAAGATTTAACGAGGTTCGACAATATGTCTACGTCATCGGGAGTGTTTGAGTGGCTGTGTTTCGTTATTAGAGAGATCAACCACCAAGGTTACAATTACAGATGATTATATAAATAACCCTAAACAAGGTACAATAACCAAAATACCCCCGCACTCCTGGCCCAACCCACAAAGCCTATAACTTCCCCTATTGATATTATGAGCCATACCTAACAAATCTCCACCTTGGCGAATATACGCCTCCTTAGAAGATATACAAGCCGGAAGTATCAAACATATAGTGGGTTGGACTACCATGCTTCTCTAGCAACTATAAACATTCAACAAATTCAAACAATGCTTGAACTTGTCTGTGGTAACTGGCTTGGTTAACATGTCAACTGCATTCTCCGCAGTACCAATCTTCTGCAACAGTATCTCACTAGATGCAATCAACTCTCTGATCTTGTGAAACCTCACATCAATATGATTTGTTCTAGCATGATATATCTGGTTCTTTACTAAATAAATAGCACTCTAACTGTCACAATGCAACTGAACTCCACCTTGTTGAACACCCAATTCATTTACTAACCCAGTAAGCCACAAAGCTTCTTTTGCAGCCTCAACTATTGCCATGTATTCAGCTTCAGTGGTAGATAATGCAACAATAGACTGGATAGTTGACTTCCAACATACAGGTCCTCCACTGATAGTAAAAACATACCCAGTTGTCGACCTTCTATTATCCAAATCACCTGCATAATCTAAATCCACATATCCAAACCAAAGGATCACCCTGCTGATTACCAAACACAATGTCATGCCCCACAATACCTCTCAAGTACCTGAAAATCCATTTGACTGCCTCCCAATGTTGCCTACCTGGTTTAGACATGTACTTGCTAACTTGACTAACAGCATGAGCTAAATCAGGGCGAGTACATACCATTGCATACGTTAAGCAGCCAACAACACTAGCATAAGGAACCTCTGTCATGTCTGCAACCTCCTTATCTGTCTTAGGACACTGGTTTGAACTGAGCTTAAAGTGATTTGCCAATGGAGTGCTCACAGGCTTTGCCGTGCTCATTCCAAATCTGTCTAGTACCTTCTCAACATAACCTTGTTGAGATAACCACAATTTCTTTGAGCTTCTATCCCTGTGAATCTCCATCCCAAGAATTTTCTTTGTAGCGCCTAAGTCTTTCATATCAAATTCTTGACTCAATAAAGCTTTCAAACCAACAACATCATCCAAATTTTTCGCAACAATCAACATATCATCAACATATAGTAGCAGAAAAATAAAAGAACCATCATCAAGACTCTTTACATAAACACGACAATCATACTCACAACTCTTGTAGCCAATCTGAATCATGTAGGAGTCAAACCGTTTATACCATTGCCTTGGAGACTGTTTCAATCCATACAAAGATTTCTTCAACCTACAAACCAAATGCTCATGTCCAGGTTGAGAAAAACCCTCTGGCTGCTGCATATATATTTGCTCCTCTAAATCACCATGCAAGAAAGCAATTTTAACATCCATCTGCTCTAAATGCAAATCCCAGGTAGCTACTAATGCAAGTACTGCCCTGATAGAAGTGTGTCTAACCACAGGAGAAAAAATCTCATCATAATCTATGCCTTTCTTCTGTGAAAACCCTTTTGCTACTAGGCGAGCCTTGAACTTTTCTCCTTCTTTTTCTGATACTGTTGGCTTCCTCTTGTACACCCATTTGCAACCAATAGCCTTCATTCCTTCAGGAAGGCGTGCTAACTCCCATGTCTGGTTTTTCTGCAAGGATTCCATCTCTTCTACCATTGTACCCATCCAATTCTCTCTATCCTGGCTAGTGATAGCCCCTTGAAAACTGGTTGAATCCTCACTGGTAATGTTAAGAGCAAAAGAAACCATATCCTCAAAACCCAATCTGGTTGGAGCTTTTACATTGGTGCGTCTCTCTCTATCTCTTGCAAGATTATAGTCCTGCAAATGAACTGTACTATAATCATTTGATGCTGGATTACAACTTTCAATTCTCTCTAATGTTGCTGTTGCTGGGATATGTTCTAACTCCATTTGCACCTTTTCTTGATTCTGCTGCAACATGGACTGCTCATCAAAAACTGCATCTCTACTGATCACCACTTTCTTGTCAACTGGATCCCAAAACTTGTAGCCTTTCACACCTTTCTTGTAGCCCAGAAATATGCACTTCTTGGATTTTGCATCAAGTTTTGATCTCTCATCACTAGGCACATGCACATAAGCAGGACAACCAAATATTCTTAAGTGACTAAAATCAATTGCATTTCCTGTCCATACCTCTTCTGGAACCTTACCACCCAAAGAAGCTCGTGGTGATCTGTTGATGAGGTAACATGCCATACTAACCGCCTCTGCCCAGAAGCGCTTAGGAAGCCCTGCATTCAATCTCAAACATCTAGCCCTTTCAGTCAACGACCTGTTCATTCTTTCAGCAACACCATTTTGTTATGGTGTCTTTCGTACTGAAAAATGTCTTTGAATTCCATGCTCCTCACAGAATTTTTGGAACTGTGAATCAGTGTACTCTGTGCCATTATCAGACCTCAAATACTTGATCTTTCTACCTGTTTGGTTCTCCACCTCAGCTTTCCACAACTTGAACTTGTCAAAAACTTCAGATTTCTGTTTCATGAAATACACCCAAACTTTTCTAGAAAAATCATCAGTAAAAGTAACATAGTACATAGATCCACCAAATGAAGACTCTTTGGTAGGGCCCCATACATCAGAATGCACATAATCTAGAATCCCTTCAGTTCTATGCTTTACAGTCATAAAACTAACTCTAGTCTGCTTCCCAAGAACACAAAACTTACAAAAATCGAGCTTGCAAGTTTTAACACCATGCAACAAATTTCTTTTATGCAATTCAGTCATCCCACGTTCACTAAGATGTCCAAGTCTCATATGCCATAATTTTGTATTATCATCATGTGACTCAACAGAATGAACTCCACCTACAACTGTACTCTCTAACAGTTTATAGATATTTCCAGTAGTTATCTTTCCTTTCATCACAGTCAATGCACCTTTAACAATTCTAATGGTCTCCCTATCCTCATCAGCTTTAGGAATAAAACCATTCTTATGTAAAGTGTCCAAGGAAATCATATTCTTTTTCAATACAGGTATATGCCTAACATCACACAATATTCTAACAGTACCATCATACATCCTAATTCTGACATCACCAATACCAACAATATTGCAACAGCTATCATCACCTAAATAGACACAACCAGAATTAGCTGACCTGTAAGTTGTAAACCACTTCCTGTTAGGCGTTATATGATAAGAGCATCCTGAATCAAGAATCCATACATCCGAAAACTAAGTAGTTGAAACAGAAAGCATGTCCCTGTCACTGTGATCAGATTCCTCATTCTGCACCACATTTACAGACTTGGATGAGTTAGCCTGTTTTTCATCATTTTGCTTTCTCCACGTTGGACAGTCCTTCTTCATATTACTTGACTGTTTACACTTGTAACATTGAATCGTCTTTTTACCCCTTGACTTTTGATCTGAAATTTCGTTTTCCAGAACCATTCTTCTCTTGCTTCCTTCCACGTTCCTGACCACCCTTAATGTATAAACTATCACCTTGAGAAGAACTCTCCCCTGCATTTTACTTTCGTTGGTCGTGTGCCAACAACGCTTCAGTAATCTCCTCAACCTTGATTGTTTCTTTCCCATACGTAAGGGTTGTCACAATATTTTCGTAGGAAGAAGGCAAAGAACATAACAGAATTATTGCTCTGTCTTCATCCTCGATCTTCACATCTAACTGCGCTAGATCTGTGATTATTTGATTAAAAATATTCACATGTTGTGCTAGATCAACCCTCCTGCATCTTCAGCCCATACAGCTTCTGCTTAAGATACAGTTTATTCGTCAAGGTTTTTGACATAAACTGGGATTCCAGTTTCTTCCAGATTTCATCTGGAGACGACAAACTGATTACATGGTATATGATCTCATATTCCAAACACAATCGTATGGTTCCTACTGCTCGTTCCTGCAGATCCACCCAATCCTCATCCTCCATCTTCGCTGCTTTCTGCGACTTTAAAGTCTTCAACAGTCCTTGTTGCACTAGTAGATCCTTCACCCTCGTCTGCCATAATCCGAAATTACCGTGACCATCAAATTTCACAACTTCGAATTTAGTACCTCCTAACATAGCCATCTCAACTCTCTCTGATACCAATTGTTTAGAAACCCACTCTATAAACACAGGAAAGAATGAAAATGAACGAAGATGAAGAAAATAGAGAACACAAGATTTAACGAGGTTCGACAATTTGTTTACGTCCTCGGGAGCATTTGAGCGGCTGTGTTTTGTTATTAGAGTGATCAACCACCAGGGTTACAATTACAGATGATTATATAAATAACCCTAAACAAGGTACAATAACCAAAATACCCCCGCACAACTGGCCCAGCCCACAAAGCCTATAACTTCCCCTATTGGTATTATAAGGCATACTTAACACCTTAATAAAATGATTGTTTTGGCTAAGTCATTTTAGTTCTATGCTCCTTGGATCAAGCAAACAAAGTCATAGCCATTTGCCTTGGTCAATGAGATCAATCCCTTGAAACTATTAGTGACCAATGAAATTGAATAGTGGTAGAACTATGAAGATGTCTTTGAACTACAGATGATGAGTCACATGCTTCTTGAAGAACAATCTCACCATCATCTAAAAAGCAAGTGTTTTGCTTTTGGCTTTATGTAACATTGCATATCTCAATCAACATCTTTTGTGCTTGTAATGGATCATCCTTGAGTATGTATACCTTCCAAGTTTTATAAAGGTAAAAATGTGGTTAAAATTGATGATGATGAACCATCCCTTCTGCTCAAGGATCTTCCAATTTGTCCAAACAAAGAGTAACTCATATATCTTATCCACAAAGATCTTGATTGTTAGAGATTGCATAATTTAAATCTACTCACTAGGTTCAATTCAATGAATGCTCATATTGTAGGCTTACAAATGAGGAAAAGTCTCATCCAGATGTTGACAACAAACCCCTATCAAGATTTGTCCATACCAAAGAGATTCAACACAATCCCTTCAACATAAAAGTAAGCATTATGCAATGCCTATACTTTTATATGGTTTCATATGAGACGACTTTCATCGTGGTATTACACATGTGTGTCTTTGTGTTCTTTCCTAAACCACACATGTCTTGATTGCTTTAGGCACTAAAAAGTTTCGTCTTAAGACTGCTTTTGACATCTTAGGTGCACTCATCCACTCTTTTATCATTGAGTGTGATCAGGCCAAAAGAGAAAGTAAGAAATAACATGATGGATTACATGGCTCTTGGGTTTGTGATCCAAGTTTCTTCGGCCAATGTCCTCAACAACTGCAATGGTTTTTTTTTTATGATAAAGAAGTTATCTAAGGTCCTCTTTTATATGGTCTTTATAGGGGTGAAGAATAAATTTTAAATAAGAAATTAGTTAAAGCTTCGAGAGCTAACGGGAGAGAATAAAGGATTAGTTCAAGAAAGAAAAAAGAGACTATACTAAGGGGTACCCTATGTTTATGGGGAGTAGACGAAGAAGAAGACGAAGTTTCTTGAAGACTTAGCTATCTTTTATTTTATGTTTTTATGAAAAATCTTGTAACAGACTAAACTATAAAGTTTAATATTGTTTATTTCATTTCATTGTATTGTGTACTCATTCGAAAGATTATATTTGTTTAATATGATTGAGTTACATACATTGAACTAAACAAGTTTGAAATCCCAAATTTATGTTAGCACTAAGACTTGCTAAGTGATTTGATGAAGTCAACTTGGACCAAAGCTTGCTAAGTGGATTACTTGGAGCCATCATTGAGCTTGATGGGAGTTTTGGTTTAGAACTTAGGTTGGGTGTGTATGAGTGTGGTTTTGGTTCAAAATCGTGAGTTGCATGATATTTCACTTGGGAATAACTCATAAGATTCACTTTGCTTTATAATTAATTGAAAGAGATATAAATGAGATTAATAGATTTTGAAAAACATATTTTGAGAGTAAAATCAGTTAACTGTTTTTCAAAAATGAACATATTGGATTTTTTCTGTGTTACAAAAAACTCAATCAATTGAATGTTTGAAAACAATTGATTGAGTTTTTTATAGATTTAAAAACCACTTTTCTTATATAAGGACTACATGCGTTTTCTATAGTACCCAATATTTTTTTATTGATCAATTGTGATTTTGTAAGAGGGTAAAATGTGTGCAAACTGTGAGAACACATTCTACTTGATTTTCAAACAAGAAAACCTTAAGAACTTGAATCTTGAAGCTTTGCCTTGAGTGGGTTTCGTGCAATTCTTGGTCCTACACCAATGTTATGTCTTCTATACTATTCTTCATCCATTTGTAATATGTTTTATGTAGAAGTATTGTTGGTTTCGTTCTGTTTTGATATCTCTTGTATTGCGAGTGGATTTGTTGCAAATTACATAGGTTTTGTGATTTTTAATTGTGAGTTTGGTTCCCATATTACATAGGGTTTGTAATTTGGGTTGTGCAGTAGGGTTCTGCACTACTTTACAACTGTTGTGGGGGGTGTAGTAGGCTATTTACTGCAAAGTGTAGTGTCGATTTGCGGGGAACAAGGGTATTTGTGTTGTATTCAACTGATCTTGGTGATCTTTTTAGTGGAACTCTTTGCTTGTTGGCAAAGGACTGGACGTAGCCCTTGAGGAAGGGTGAACCAGTATAAATGTTGGTGTTTTTTTACCTCTCTTTCTCTTTTCTTGAACGCTTTTTCATATTTGTTGTTATACATTCAATTAATTATTCATCTCGCTCAATCGTTTGTTCATTATGCTAGTGTTATTTTTTGTGTTCTCTAGAACTGTTTTATATATCTGTTCAATTGACTGTATCTATTTTTGATTCTGTTTGAGTGTTTTCAGTTAACTATACTTGTTGTATAATTGATTGTATTCCTGGAAACTAGTTTTCTTGAATATTATTAGTTCTGTTTCAGTCTACTAAATTTGGTTGGCCTTGCTGTGTGAGTAATTCTTAATCAACTGTTTTTGGTGTCTATCTGATTGTTGTGAACTGTGCTGATTTGAGTTCTTTGTTCAACTAATTATATCTGTGTTTTAATAATCTATTTTCTGTTGGTTATTGCTCTGGTTGCAATATTCAGTAGATTATTTATGGTTTTTTACTTAATTGAGTTTTGGGTTATCTGAATTGATTTCCGATTTTAGTTTATTGCTTCCGCTTCTGAATTGGTTGAATTATTGTTGTTTATAGTTCAGTGTGTGTATTTAGTTGATTGTTCTTGATCTGGAATTTATTGACTTTTTGTTGTGCACTTCAGAACAATACTTTTGATTGTTTCAATTAAGAACTTTCATTCTATACTTCAAATACTTTCCACTTTTGCGAAAATTATTGAAAGTTCAAATCAACTCCCTCTTGAACTCGACCTAAACTTGTTTTCAACTTAAGCTATAAAGTGCTATCTTTATAAGTTTGTGTGGTATTTTGAAAATCTTTTGTGAAAACTTGATTTGTTATGCCTTTTTGTGAAAATGGTCATGTTTTAAACTTTATTGTTTTAAGAACCATCCAAAAAGGGAAGATTGTTAGAATATGATCCAATACATAGAATTTTTATTAAGTGTTGTTTAATAATAAAGCATAAATTATAAATCATAAGAACTCTTCTTGTGTACGATGTAAGTTTTGTTAAAGATAGATGATGGGAGATACTAATTGCTTCATCTAACAAACGATATAACACATGCGTTCTCTTTCTTTTTATGATTTGCAAAACTCTTATTAGATCATATGCACATAGTCTTTAAGTTAACGTTGTATCTAACGAAAATTCTTTGAGGTTTTTTTTTGTGTTGTAGAGAATGTTCTCGTCGTCACGTCTACCAAGAATATCTCACAAAACACACATAAATATCAAATATTTCTTAAAGGATACACTAAACCTGGATCACACCAACGCACATTCTAACAAATTTTATGTCAACTCTAGAAAGTTTGTTTGTCTCATACAATTGTATGTTTTACCCTAGTTTGGTTGAAAGCTCTTTGACTAAGGTTTGATAAGTCATGTCAATAATGAAGATATTGCTTAAATCAGATATCAACATTTAATGTTGCATGGAATGCATTTTATGCATATCCATGCTCATTCATAAACAAACGAAGACTTGAAGATAAAAATTTCAAGTAAAGTTTCTCAACTAACAATTAGCCTATTTTACTAATGATGACAAGTGCACTAGTCGCAAATGTAACAAATAATAAATATATAATTCTTTTCCAAATCATTTGTACAATATACTATAATAGTTACAATTATAATAAAGTTAGATTTAAGAACAATTCTATGATTTAGTTTAATATGAAAAAAAATAATATTTAATATTATTACCATCAATTGAATTGCATAAAAGGATTAACTATGAATAATATGCAATTGCCAAAAGGGTCTGAAGACAATAAACGAATCCTGCTCTATTCTTAAACATGAGCTTCCATTTTATATTTTAATTCAGTTCCTGATTACTGAGAATATTTGCCAATACCCAAATAATCAATGATCAAGTCACGAATCAACACGACAGGTAATAAGTATAGAATTAAAATACTAATATACACTACAACAAAAAACTAAATTATCGATGAACCTTATCAACGAAATTTTACCCGTCGGTAAAATATCATTACCCACAGATTTATCGACGAATTTTATCCTTCACTAATTACGAATATTAATTTTTATAATAAAATTAATATTCGTCGATTTATCGACGGATTTACCGATGGATAAATTCGTCTGTAATTATGAACAGACTCAAAAAATCTGTCGATAATACCTACAACCAATTTATCGACGGATTTTATTTCCGTCAACAATCCGTCGGTAAATACAATAGATTTTGAGTGTTTCCGATGGATTTGTCTCGTCAGTAATTTTAATTTTTGTTGTAGTGATATTGAAAGGAAAGACATAAATATGAAAACTAGAATGATTACATGAGAGTTCAGAAATGTAAATTCTAACCCTAACAACAACGTATTTAGTTCCTCATAGTCATGAGAAAATAAAGATTACAGAAGAACAATGAAAATAAGATATTACTCCCAAAAAAACTCTAAAGCTATTTTCAATTGCCAATTTCGCTCTTTGATGGCTTAAGATATCTAACCCTAATGCAAAGCAAATATTAAATAGAATGTGAAATTCGACGTTCGTGGCCAACTCAACCTCAATGGCACGGGGTGCAACTAGATTTTGTTGTTGTTCCACACTTCTAGGCCCAACTAACACCAGACTCAAGTACGCAAGACACATTTTTGCTGAATTGCCCTAGGGTTCACTCAGGTCAGGTTCAAGTTTTGTAGTTGAGCCTAAGTTGTTTTGTGTCCAATTACTCTTTAAAATCTCATCTCTAGGGTTTCAATCCTTCTTCTCTTAATACAATGCTTTCCTACTCATTTTTAGTCAAAATAATAGCAATTAACAATCAAATTCATTTTCTGACTCTCATAATCATCTATTAAGAAAAACTACCTAAAATTGAGAATTAAACAAATTTTAAGCTTAGAGATAGTTGATTTTGTTATGAAGAATAGTCCAAAAATAACATATAAATCAACTCTATCACTAATAGAAAATGATTTGCAGCGTCTCTTTTCTCAACTTCATATATCAAGAATTCTTCCAAGTTGAAGAAAATGCATGAAGGGATCAAGATTTCAAAATGTTGTCAAAATTGTTGCTAAACATTGGAAGAACACAGTTTGTGTTCGTGAAATAATCTAGTAGAGTGTCCAAAATTTGGACTATTCAACGAAAGACATGTTATCTCTACCTATCAAGAAAAATTTGTAATCTTTTATATCACTTCCTTTCGTAGAAAATCCTTTTCTAGTGACTCTTTTCCAAATAATACTCAAGTCTAGTTAAAAGTGGTCGACTTTCAAAGAATACTATGGGTTATTTATCCAGAAGTGACTAAGTTCTAAATAATTATTTGGGGTTTTTAATTAGGAGTGGCTACTTGTTCAAATAATACTTGGATTCTTTTTAGTTAGGAGTGTTGAGGTTCAAACAACACTCATATCTTTATAAACTTAGTTTGCTTAGAGGAATTTGATCAATTGACCAAGAACTAGATGTACTTTAATTTTACAGATCAACCAATGTAAAAAATTAATGTAAATCATTCTTTAACTTGAACCTCACTTAAATTAGAAGTTATAAAACCTGAACTAACTAGGGACGGAGAGTTTTTCAAACTGAAATTTTGAAAAGGTTTTGACAGTTTGCCTATCAATTCAAAGTTGTGTTTGACCTTACACTACTAGACGCAATATTGTGAAAAACTGCCAAAGTTTCTAATACACAATACAACTCTCCCTTCTTGTATATTTAACATTTTTTTACAAATATTTACTTTTTAATATGGAAGAAAATTAAAAACATATAATATATATGTAATAGGTTTCAAATCATAATAAATGAGCTTAAACCATAAGGTAAACATTATGGTAAGTATAATTATATTGAGAAAAATTTGGGTCTATTAGACATTTAAGGTTAAGGGTGGATAATTGAATAAGAAGGAATGATGAGAAAAAAATGAGGCAAGGTTAAAATCAAAGATAAAAAAAAAAAACACGATTTTTGCATATAAGGAAAAATAAGAAAGGATAAAAAAAACATGAAAACAAAAGAGGTCGTATGTGTCTGGTTATTTTTAAATGTGTTTAAAATGAATTTAAATGAGGTATAAAATTAGCTTTATTGAACTTTATAGAGTTATGTTTTTATGTCGAGTATCCCACAATGTAAGGAAACTACAGGAATCTCAAAATTTATTTGATAATTAGTATAGAGGTTATAAATCAAGGTGGTTTAGGGAAATCTAAACCCACTATTTCAGTTCTAAGGTTCAAAATTCAGTTGTAGTTACCTTGTGGAGCTCATTATTTATGATAAAATAATAATCAATACTTTTCATACGAAACCCTATTTCGATTAAATACAAAACCCTATTTCGATTAAATACAAAATTTGGAAGTTGTAAACTAAGGTGAAATAAGGAAGCCTTAAATTGTTGTTTCAATTCAAAGGATTTAAATTAATTCATGGTGTCCTTGTGGATTTTCTTTCACAAGATAGTGACATTTAACACCATAAAATTACAAAAGAAAACCCATTTCAATTAGATACTTGGTTTAGGGGACTGCGTTGAGCTAGTCAAGGAAAACCTAATGGTGTAGTCCTTTATAGGGTGTGAAAGATCTATAAATTATTCAAGGAATTCAATCCAAGTATTTAAACAGAACCATGAATTATCACTAATTGTGTATGAGGCAAAGGTAAAAGAAAATCAAAAAAAGGTAAAATTTGGATAACATGAAAAGGAAAGATAATGGTATAAAATGTGTTTCTTCGTCAAATGATAGTGTAAATGTTGATTTACAAGAAGAGATAAAAACCTAAAGTAAAATTATCTAATTTGATATATCTCGAATGCTAATTTCTAAATGGAAACACATTTAATTATTGTGTATTGCAAAAGTTCTTTAGAAAAGAATGATATTTATTACTTACTACATTTATGATTGATACACATGTCATTGGAAGCAAAATATATGCTAACAGTATATTAAGAGGATCTTTATGTACATAACAAGCACACAATTCATATAAGATAATAATGTGGATGGTAAACAAATTTTTCATCTTGTGATCTTGTTGTAAAGTATAGTATATCATTTGTGATGAATTCCCTGCGAGAAAGGTAAAAACGCCTTTTGTAGTGTACAATTATGTGTCTAGTCAAACCTTTAAGAGAGGACATTATTTCTATTTAAGTTGTAGAGTACAACTGAAGAATATTTAATAAACCTAACAAGCTGTGATGATCTTTGAAGACTTAAAATTTATATAGGTGTAGGAGTGTGTTGCTTTTCTGCCATAGTAAATCTTGATTTATGCAATTTCTTTAAAAAAAGTAATTGATTAAATTTTGTTTTCAAAATAGAAACTAAGAAAAGCTTTAATACTGATGTTTTTAATGAGCTATTTTTTAAGCTTAATCAATTGAAATCATTTTAAATCAAATAAATAAACTCAAATAAAGATTTAAGCGATTGAATTTGTTAACGTCTATTTTTATAAACATGAGTTAATGAGTTTGAAAAATAGAGCGACACAGATGATTTTTGAAAGATCATTTTGCACAAAATCATTTTCCAATAGAATTCATTCAATCTTTTTGATCAAGAACTTGTGAAAATCATTCTTGGAGCAAATTGTGCAAATCTCTAACTAATCTGAGTAGATTTATAGTCGTTCTTACTCCAAACTTTAAATGTGTTGTTTCATTGTAGTTGCAGATTTAGTTTGTATTTTCAATGTGTAAATATTTGTTTTGGTTCTTTTACTATAATTAGATGGTTTCTGATTATACTTGTGTGGCAAGGTGTTGCACTATGTAGTTTTCATTGCAGGAGCAAGAATGTTTTTTGGTGTTGTCTTGTACTCGAATTGTATTAGATTGTGTATTTAGTGGAATCTTTGTTTGTTTGGAAAATAAATTGGATGTAGCTCTTATGAAAGAGTGAACCAATATAAATTTTGCTTGTATAATCTCTGAACATTTATCTTTTATTGTTTTTGGATTCTTCATACTTTGAGAATTAATCAAAACTTTTAAAAAATTGAATTTGAAAAATAATTGATTGTTTTTATGAGGTTCTGATAATCAAAAAAACTGTAATTCACTGAAGCGCGAATTTAATCAATTGAATTTTTTAAGCGAGAAATTGAATAGACTATTTGCTTATTTTGATGGATTTTTTTCTACTATTTGTTAACCAGAAATTGTAGTTCATTGTTTTAGTGAAAAATTTTATTCTTTAAAATGCCTTTTGAGAAAATCTATTATAGTTCAATTCACCCTCCTCTTGTGGAGATATGTTTTAAAATTAAGAAAAATTTCTAATAGTGGAAATAATATGATTAAATTCAAAATACCTTAATATCTGTGTCCCCATGTCCTACAATTTTCAATTTAGTCGTATCCGTACCCGTATCCGTATCTGGGCTGTTGGATTAATTATTTTGTAGACATACATAAATTAGTAATTTCTCTAGATTAACTTATTTGTCAAAATATTATGTAACCATTATTGTTATTATTTATTTGATTGTTATTATTTATTTGGTTATATAAATTAATATTGTTTATATTATGTGAATATTATATATATAATATGGAAAGGCTGATAATAAATGGGTTAAGTCCTATCTTAATGATATAAAGAAGGGTCCCTCTGGTTAACCACATGTTGGTTTTTTCTCTATCCTATTAAAGAGAAAAATAGAGCAGTTTTATATACGCTGCCTGATACTTTGGTTTAACACGTAAACACCCTTCTATGCTCTTCTCTATTGTTTTCATGATTTGTTCTTCCTGTTATCAAAATTGCATCAACGAAATCCAGTTCTCTCTAATCAACTACAATGGCATTATCCTCTTCTATTCCAGGTAATTATTGAACTCAATGTATGAATGATTGTACTTCGCATGCTTCAATTGGACTGAATATAATAAAGCATACAAGATTAAATCTTTCAATTGGTATCAAAGCTAGGTTTTCAGACCATTCGTTGTTGTGAAGTACTTTGTTTGTTTTGAACCTTTTGTCCTTGATTTGGATTCTCGTTTAGAGTTAATTTAATTGTGAAATTGATTGAGGAGTTCTTATTATATGTTTTTTTTTTAACAAATGGAACCCTTAATTGGTTAATTTGATGAGGAATTGAAGTGATATGCATTTTGTACTCATGAACCCTAAACTTAGAAATTCAAAATCAAACCCTTCCATGAGACAATTAAGATCTCATACCATAGGGCTTTTGGAGAGGACAAAAATCTGAACTTAACCCACTTGGAATCGTCAATTTTGGTTGAGAATTGAGGGAGATGCCATGAGAGGGCCGAATCTCGTTTTCGTTTTTCTTGTGCAGAATCCAAAAAGTTTTAAAGTTTTTTTTGTAAAACCAATCCCATAATGTTCTAGAGCTCGTCAATACGAATCTAACGCAAGAAGAATCACTTAATTTGGTATCCGGATAAGGGAGAAACGAGCAAAATACCAAATGAATCTATTTCCCGCTCTATTAGGTTAATTGTTAATTTATAGCAATTTGAGTACTTGTCTTGATGAGTTGGACCTTTAGATGTGCATTTGCTTTTTGTGTATGAACAACGATGGGTGAATATGTTTTGTCAAGATTTTTTGGAAAGTTGTCTATTATTTATGAAATTCAGCCTCATTCCTTTAAGGTTGGATATTGGAAAGTCGTATCACAAGTTTCCTTTTATTGTATTAGAGCTTTGTTTGAATATTATCTGTTAATCTGACCACCCTTCATACAGAAAGAAATGAATAAAATGTGGGAAATATGTTGCAGTTTGATGCTACTTTATTTTTTTTAACCACTTGTTTAATTTATAGTATTTTGAGGTATACAATTATTTTGCTTCTTTTCCCTTACCAATGGGATAAAGGGAGCAGTGAAGTGGGAGGGGATTGTGCATGAAAAATTTATTGGAGAGGGACTGGCAGGTTGAAGTTTTCTTTGCAGTGAAGTAATGAAACCATAAAAATGTGTTGTTACGGTGATAGAAATTGAATATGTTGTGTTCTGTTAGTTATTATGTTTTAGCATTTACAGTTGGTGTGGAACAGTTTTAATTTGGCAACTACCTTTTGTATGACTTCCATGATGGAAGCAAAAGCCAAGGCAGAATTGATAAACGTGGTTGTTAAAATTGAGATTGCAATTGTTGAATTTTATAATCTTATTGTTAATCCCTTTGAACAGTTCTTATTGATCATGAAACTTTAGTCATAATGAAATTGTTTATTGTAAAGTTGAGATGCAAACTAAATGTTTGATATTATGATTTCACACTCATAACATTTTGAAGGGTATTATTTGGTATATTGATTATGGTGAAATCCGGAACTAAACCCTGAGCTTAACGTTTACTATTACTTGAATACATGTTAATATTATTTGATATATTTGCATGAGGTTTCATGTTTTGATGATGAGTAATATGAGTCTGTACGAATCTGTACAGTAGACACTATTCATGGTTGATTATATATTTTATTGAGCATTTATAATGTAAATATATTCTAGTAATATTGTTGGATATTTTTCATGGTTGAGAGCTCACCTTCGCGGGACGGATTGTGATAAAATATCAATTTGTAAATGTTGTTGGATATTTTTCATGGTTGAGAGCTCGCCTTCACGGGACAGATTGTGATAAAAATATCAATTTTGTGAATATTGTTGGATACTTTTCATGATTGAGAGCTCGCCTTAACGGGACGAATTGTAAAAAAAATATCAATTTTGTGAATATTGTTGGATGTTTTACATAATTTTAATCTCACATTTGTTTGACGAATTATGTTAAGTGTATTATTCTATTGTTGAACATTATTGTTCTTATTGTTGCATTAAGATTTATATTAATAATAAACTTACCCTTCGGTTTGTTTATTTTTAACGTAATTCTTGATGAATGGTTTATTATATTCTTAAGGTTTTCAGTATCCTCTCGATATTAGCTTTAAGGATATGATATTGAAAGCTCAACAAACTCTGTGGGTTAATTTGCTATTGTTAATACATTCTATTCCAATTTTGCCTATGTAAATAGTTTCCTTGATCAAGCTTAATGGAACTAATTATGAGGATTGGGTGAGAAGTTTTCTAAATCCCAGTGTCCTCATAATAATTGTGAAATTGCACAAATTTCTTATGCTTCCGTTGTTGACACTCTTATGTATGTTCAAGTTTGCACACGTCTTGATATTGCTTTTATTATTAATGTGCTTGGACGATACTTGAGCATATTCCCACGCAGTTTATAATTACAGATCCTTTAACTAAGGGATTGACTGTTAAAGTCTTTGTTGAGCAGTAACCGTATGGGGTATAATGAGGTCTTTTGATGTATTGGTTTAGTGGGAGTTTTCTTTGTTGGATATGTATTTCCTTTTTTAACCTTATTTATTGTATTGTCGTAATTATTGAGATGATTGACAATAATTATTTATTGTTGTGACGAAAATTATTTTCTATTGCCATATTTTTTTTTTATTGTGATTTACGCATTTGTTGTTATGGCATAATTTTGAGACATTTTGAACCCAGTCTCAAATTGTTATTGTGGTGAGATTGTTTTAATCTCATATAGCATCTTGGGCGGATGATTGGGACATATAATTGTCTATTTTGTATTGCCATATTTTTTTTATTATGGTTTGCGCATTTGTTGTTATGGCATAATTTTGAGACATTTTGGACCTAGTCTCAAATTGTTATTGTAGGGAGATTGTTTTAATATCACATAACATCTTGGAGGATGATTGGGACATATAATTGTCTATTTTATATTGCCATATTTCTTTTATTGTGATTTGTGCATTTGTTGTTATGGCATAATTTTGAGACACCCAGTCTCAAATTGTTATTGCGGTTAGATTGTTTTAATCTCATATAGCATCTTGGGCGGATGATTGGAACATATGATTGTCTATTTTGTATTGCCATATTTTTTTATTGTGATTTGCGTAATTGTTGTTATGACATAATTTTGAGACATTTTGTACCCAATCTCAATTGTTATTGTGGTGAGATTATTTTAGTCTCATATAGAATCTTAGACAGATGATTGGGACATATAATTGTATACATTTATAAAGGTCAACGAAATGTAGTTGTTTCATTTCTGTATGATATTATTACTCTTTCGAGTATGATTTTCTGCAATGATAAGATGCTACATTTCATTTTAGATCTTTTGGTTTTGGATCTTTTGATTATAAATATTGCAATATTTTGACATTTTATTGTGATCACCTATTGTAAGTTGTTCTAGATTAATTTTCAATATTGAAATCTAATTTATGTTGTCCAAGTGGGAGATTTTTGGATTAATTATTTTGTGGACATACATAAATTAGTAATTTCTCTAGATTAACTTATTTGTCAAAATATTATGTAACCATTAGTGTTATTATTTATTTGGTTACATATATTAATATAAATTAATATTGTTTATATTATGTGATTATTATATATATAACATGGACAGGCTGATAATAGGTGGGCTGAGTCCTATCTTAATGATATAAAGAAGGGTCCTTATGGTTAACCACATGTTGGTTTTTCTCTATCCTATTAAAAAGAAAAATAGAGCAGTTTTGTGTACGCTGCCTGACATTTTGGTTTAACACGTAAACACCCTTCTATGCTCTTCTCTATTGTTTTCAGGATCTGTTCTTCCTGTTATCAAAACTGCATCAACAGAATCCAGTTCTCTCTAATCAACTACAATGGCATTATCCTCTTCTATTCCAGGTAATTATTGAACTCAATGTATGAATGATTATACTTTGCATGCTTCAATTGGACTGAATATAATAAAACATACAAGATTAAATCTTTCACGGACTTCATAGTCAACGATTCCCCAACGTTTGCTTCTCAAAGAAGCATCACCCCTAGCATTGTTATTGGTTGAAGTTATAGGTCACAGAAATTAAGGGTCAACTACACTGGACTAAAAGAAAATGTCCATGGTTTGGAATAGTTTGCACTCAGCCTCACAGGTGCAATCAATTGCAAGAAACAACTCTAAGGTAAGAATTAGGAAGATGCAGCTTGATGCAGAACAAGGGATGAAGGGAGAACATCTAGTACTAGCAGCAACAACCTCTACAATGAGAGACATAGAGGTATGCTACTCAAACCTCTAAATCGAGGGAAACCTAATGCAAGATAAAAGTCAAACACTAGGTTTCAGCCAACATGATGCCTATGATCCACCAAAGTGACTATTTTGTGAATATTTTGGAATTAGATCGGGTGTGAAGGACGAAGCAGTAGACTCTACAGATTATGTCGCAGAGATGTGAAGGGATCATGTTATTTTGTAAACTACACTCTGTTATTCAGACATTTATTTTGTAATATAAGGTGATAATTTGTAGATCATGTGCCTTAATCACTTTGTGTAAAATCTGGAACATCCCTAAAATGTTCTATTTTATTTAATTCATTATTTGCAAATAAAAATATAATATAATAACTTTTTTGGATACATTTGTTATTTATTTGTTACTAATTAATTTAATTTATGAATAACCTCGTTGTGACATGAAGATGATTTTTCTAGTTGGGGATATTATATTCATACGTGTTAGATTCTCTTTGAAAATTGTTCTTAAGTATATTCTCCGCCCATGATATATTTTCTGTATTACGGGTTAGTTCCCCTTATTCATTTCTTGTTTGCGACTTTATTTCAAATTTCTCAACTAACAAATTTAATGTTTATGCAAATGGCATAAAAACATTACTGTTTGATAATGTTACGAACTTCATGTAAATAAAATTATATTATCATCATAATGAAATATTATAAACTATATGCAATTGAAATTAATGGCATAGAATTGTACAGTTTAATGTATACGTAAGAGGAATTAATTATCAAATTCTTAGTCACTTGGAACACGATTAATATATAGTCATATATACACTTTTATAAGTGGGTAAAAAATCCATATTTTATTAAACATATTTTCAATCTGTTACGGTTTTACCAACAGAGAGAAAGCATAAATAGATTTTTTTTAATTGAATAACTACAAGTTATGCAATAACGTTTTCGAGAACGTACATATAAAAGTGTAAAGTAGTAGTGGTAGTTATTGACGTATGTGATAAGGTTATGTAGGCCTTTAGTTATACCAAGTGAAATTATTCGTTTAAACTTAGAGCATATAACGGTCCTGAAATAATTTAGGGAAAAATCATATTCTTACAACTACTTTTATGAATTCAAGAAATTCAATTGTGTAGGGCTGATAATAGATTTATTGGAGGTACTTGATTTCGAATATGTTCTCCAAGATATGGAACATTTTCTAAATTTTAGGTACCTTGTGAATGTGGCATGCGCCATGTACTTCAAATAATAGTAACATAAATCCTTTATAGGGTTTTAAATGGTCTCCATCCATTTAGAGCTAGATTCTACTATAATAATGCATGTTTGATTGCAACAGCATGCATCCAGGTTGCATGTGCTCGTGACACTGTAGTGCCTTATGACTAAGGGGGAGGCATCTTTAAAATAATGTTGTATGGGACCAAGCTTTATTGATCTCACCTTAATTTCGTTTTGGTGTCCATACCCTGTTTAATTCTTTGTTCACTTTAGTATGATGGAGCAAGCAACGGATGAGAAGAGTGAAGTGGTCGTGCATGCCCACCTGGCTCATGCATGGGACAAGAGACAATAGTTCTAAAGTTCATTGTTTAGACTTCAAGGATAAGATACTCCAATGTGTTGTCGTACATCGCACTAATTCAAGTTGGTTGTTGATTCGATTCCTCCACTTTCTTGCTTACTGGGATAATTATTTTTGAGCTTTCACTGCTTACAAATATCAATTGTGTCTTAAAAAAGGGCGTGGATTAATTCGATGAATGTTGGTGAGAGTATACTCCAAGACATTCCATTAAATCGGTTGTTGGGATTATGGTAAATTGGCAATTTGCTTATTACTTTACTTTGTGAACATTGAAATTGAGAAAATATCAGTCTCCTCACAGAAGATAACTTCTATGTGCACATTCAAGAAAGTTTAATGCACACCTTAATTATGGAGTTTATGGGCGAAGGAAGATATATAGGAGAAAACGAGAGTGAGGTGTGTGAGAGAGTGAGAGATTTGATACTTACAAGTAGAATCATGAAAAGTAAAGAAGGGGTATGTGGAAAAGAAGAATGGCTGTGAAATCTAATTATTATTTGATGTAAACCCATTCAAAAATAGATGAGGGCTTGGTAAGACAACCTGCCAAAAGCAGATTTTCAAGGGTATTAAAAAAATAAATCTACTTTGACACCACTAGTAAAATTACACTATCTCACTCCTGATTTTTATAATAAAATATTATATTTTAATAAAATATATTTTTTTTTTCAAATGAAAGTAAATCATTGTTTTCGGTGTCAAAGTATCATCTATTAAAATTGGGATAAAAAGTGGAAAGAGTAAAGGCATAAACTTGTTGTAATTTTACCCATGATATCTTATTCTTTTATGAGGTCAAGACTCTTAAAATATAAAATATGACAATTAAATGCATGTTAAGGTATTTTGAACTAGTATCAAGATTAAAATCAATTATCATAAAATAGGATAGGATAAGTAGGATTAGAGTTGAATGTCCTATTAAAACCATTCCAAACTATAATATCATATGGTTTCCATTTAAGTATCTTGGAATGAAAATTTGTGGAAATTCAAGAAAAAATCATTTCTAGTAAGATGTGATGGAAAAAATTAGAAAAAAATTATCTACATGAAGAGATAGGATGTTATTTTTTGTTAGAAGGATATGTCTTATTAAATTTGTCATATTTGTCCTATCACTTTATTGCCTATCAAGTATTTGGACGGAGATAACCAAAATACAAATGAACTTTTTATGGGGTGGGGTTCAGAGGATAGAAAATTTGCTTAGAACAAATGTGAAAATTTATATAAGTCTAGGGAAGAAGGGGGTTGGAAATTAAGGATATATAAAATTTCAATATTGCATTATTAGCAAAATGGATCTAGAGATTGGGGGAGGATGAACATGATTTTGGAAGGAAATCATTCGGTCCATGTATGGTAAGGGTACATTGGTAACTGAATTAAGAGTCAAACATGAATCATGGTGGTGGTGAGATGTGTGTAAAAGTTGCTGTTAAGGGCAGCTAGGTAAATGATTTAATAGATGCATTGAATGGAAAATTAGGGTAGGCAATAGAATCAGATTCTGGGAGGACTTATGGGTAGGAGATGTGTCATCAAACAAACATTTTCCTATACTATTTGTAATCTCATATTCAAAAGAAATTGTAAAGGAAATTTGTCAATGGATGTTGGAGTTTGAAACTGGAGAAGGGTCAAATTTGAGTGGGAAATTGAGATGGAAAAAGAACTCGTGCAGTTCATAAATAGTCAAACTCTACATAGTGGGAGGGACGATAAAAGGGTATGGAGAGAAGCAGAAGATGGAGTCTTCACAGTCAAATTTGCTTATTTAACCTTGCAAAATAGCATAGAAGGGGAAAATAGGAATACGTTGGATTCTTTTGGGGTATCTATATTGTACCAAGAGCAATTTATTTAGGATGGAAAGTGATCTTGGATAGGATATTGACAAAGGTGAATTTAGTTATAAGAGGTGTGATGACTGGTAACACTATTTGTAATTTTTGTAACAAAGAAGAAGAGACAACTATGTATTTATTTTTTAATTATAAAATTTCAAAAAGAATATGAGAAAATGCAATAATTGGGTGGGGCTTAGTATACGGAACTTTCAACAGTTTTTACATCTTTGATCAAACTGTTAAACAAAATGTTGTATGAACAGGTATATGAGCTGTAATCATTTAAGATATATGGAATCACATAAAAGGGTCATATTTAACCAAAGGAAGGAAGGAGAAATTAACTGAGAACGTCTTGGAAGCTGGATGAGGGCTATAAAGATGAAACTCTATGACCACTCTAGTTGTATATATCTTCACAACATATAAGGCTTCCTAACTTCAAAAAATTTCTAGTATTTTGGTTGAATTTGAGCAAAAAGGTATTGGATTAGAAAATGGAGGATGGAAGCCTTGGAAGAGTGATAGAAAAGAGAAAATTTGAGTAAAAAAATACACACCCGGCTCAGTGAGCTTGAGCCTGGTGCAAGAGAACCCAAGAGCATGCCTAGATAAATGTGCCTAGAGCACATCACATGCACCCGACGCAAGTTGGACCTCAGAGCTTACGACTATAACAAAATCCAATGGTGTCCAGCACAACTGACTTCAGTCAAGCTCAAACGTCGAATTTTGTAGTTTATTTAATAGTTGTTCATATTAGGGTTAGACATCTTAGGATAATGGAGCTCGGAATTCACTTTTGGAAGGCAGTCTTAGGATTTCTTGTGGATTCTTCTTCCACTACTTTATTATACGGTTTGGTATCCTCATGTTTATAAAGAACTAAATTCTCTGTGTCGGGATTAGGTTAAACCTTTCTGAACCCTCATGTAATTATTTCTACTTTAATATTTGTTTATTTCTTTCATTATATCAGTATTTTAATTCTATACATAATACCTCTTATGTTGGTTCATAACTCAATTATTGACTCTTCAGAATATTGGAAAATATCTCTTGATCTATATTTGAATTAAGTTATCAAATGAAAGCTTGTGTTCAGGAATAGAGCATGATTCAGTCGTTGTCTTAAGACCCTTATCAAAATGTAAGATTCATTATATAATGGATTAAGGAATTGACAATTAATAACTAATCTTAGGTTCATATGTTGTGGAATTGGGAGTGAGTAATTTTGTGGGTTGACATTTGTAATACCCTAGAAAATAACTCTAGAATAAAAATCAACCTGGAATTCAGCTTTAGAGATAAATAATATAACACCTGAATATTTTTTTAATAGAAAAAGCTTTTTAAAAAAAAAGGGAAAAGCAATTATTTAGTTTTTATTTTTATAACAACTACCAACTCTCTTTCTAATAAGATATTTTGTTTCATTTTTATAAAAACTACTAACTCTCTTTCTCCCTCTAAAAGCTTGTTCTTCTCCTTTTCTTTGTCTTCTCTCTAAAATTTCGTCTTCCTTCCTTATCAAACTGATCATCAGACGTCATTCCTAAATTCCTGGCATTGAGTAGAGTAAGAGTGTCTGATCAGATTCTTAAATAGAGTTAGGCTATTGTCCTTTTAGGGTTTTAGAAGTCCTTTGAGTATCTATACTCTATAGAGGTAAGGGAAGTTAGTTTGACTGTCTTTAATAGATATTGTAATTATTTGTTTATTAGATATGAATTGGATGAATTTGAATTGATATGGAATAGTTAGTGAGACATAGTATCTTCAGGAAAGGAGATATCGTGTTGAGATTGTTAGGATGTGCATTGTTTGAGGATTTAAGCTAAGGAGGTATCCTCACTACTAGAAAATTCATTAATAGTGACAAAAAATCGGTCACTAAATGACCAGAATTGATCACTGATTAAAACAGTGAACGATTTAGTGACCAAACATTTCAGTTGCTATTTTGCTGGTCACTGATGCATAGTAATCGATTTTGTGACTGATTTTGTGACTGATTCTGTGACCGATTCTGTGACTGATTCTGTGACCGATTCTGTGACCGAATTTGTGACCGAATCTGTGACCGATTCCGTGATCGATTCTGTGACCGAATTTGTGACCGATTCTGTGACCGATTTCAAAAATACTTATAAAAAATTTTCGAATATTATTTTTATTAAAAAAAATTATTTTAACATCTATTATTCCTATTATTATTTATATACTTATTATTACAATTAAAATTACAATTACTATTAATATTATTATTATTATTATTATTGATATTATTATTATTACTCATTTTATTATTCTTATTATTATTGATATTATTATAATTACACTTATTAATATTATTATTATTAGCAATGTTATTATTGATATTATTAAAATTATTATTATTATTATTAATTTGTTATTATTATTATTATTATTGATATTGTTACCTACAGCCATCAGACCAAAGCAACTTTCTGTCATGTTACAATTATTTTTATACTTATTATTACAATTACAATTATTTTTTATCGAATCTGTGACCGATTCTGTAACCGATTTTTGTGACCGAATCTGTAACCGATTCTGTGATCGATTCTGTGACCGATTCTATAACCGAATCTGTGATCGATTCTGTGACTGAATCTGTGACTGATTCTACTACCGAATCTGTGACCGATTCTATGACCGAATCTGTGATCGATTTTTTCGGTCACTGATTCGGTCACTGATAGTGACCAATTTTTTCGATCATCGGTAGTGACCGATTTTTTCGGTCACTATTTGGCAATTTTCTTGTAGTGCCTGACTCTACTAGTATATTAGATTCACATAGGTGAAGATCACCAGGTAGCGGGTGGTGAGCATCGAGGAGGTTCATATGGCCATGTCCGAGGTTCGAAATATGAGTTGATCAGAATAGGACATATGGATTAACCCTTTGCGTATGGGAACTGTATCTGAGGTTTGAAATAGAAACTGATCAGAATAGACTATTTCCAAGGTTTGCATATGAGTTTATCAAAACATATGGATGCACTAGTAGAAAAACCACATTCTACGACAGGATAAAACAGTTGTTAGCACCAGTGAGTTGTTGTGAAAATTTGATGAAGCCAACCATGTGAAGAAGTTCAAGACCATGTGATCATATGTGGACTGCATGAAGATTTCATGAAGATTGAAAGGTTCGGTTTAGAACTTAGGATTGTGTTTTGTGAGGCAAGTTTGATTCAATTCAGCATTATAAGCATTCTCAATCAAGGACAAGCTCCAGTTTTCAAATCTGATTTAACTAAGGTTTTGAGAAATTACTAAAATTAGATTTTGAGTTTTGAACAACTGTTTTAACTAACTAAAGAAAAACAGTCGACTATTTGACAAAAAAATCGACTAAATTTTAAATGACGATTGTCTATAAATAGTTGGCGTGAAATTTTGGAACATAACGAAATCATTCTGAATCATTTTCAAATCAGTGCTCTGAGTTTTCCAAGAGAGAGAGAAAAAGCGCCCCAATAGTTTTTGTGATTAAGATCATTCGAAAAGCTCTTCAAGAACTGTTTTCTCAATATTGTTTGAACTTTGAATTGATTGTTGTTGCTATACTGCTGATTTGATACTGAATAAGCTTTTTATACTCTTTATTCATTACTTTTGTAATCTATTGTATAGAAGTTCTTGTTTTGCTGAGTTTGTGATAATTCTCTCATTGGATTGAATTCAATTCTGGTGTGAGTTACCTGGGTAGGTAATTCTGTTTGTACAGTGGGTTCTATATAGGTTGTAACTTGTTGAGGGGATCAGTAAGGGGTTTTCTGGGTTATACAGTGGATTTTGTATAGTTCTTGATCTGTTATAGGTTTCAGCGGATTGTTTTGTGTAGGGAGCAGTGTATTCTTGTGGGTAGCAAGTGGTTGAATTTATGTAAACTGATCTGGTTTGATCTTTTTATAATGGAAATCCTTACTATGGAGTAAGGGACTGGACGTAGCCCTTGTGGAAAGGTGAACCAGGATAACTTGCTATGTCTTGTTCTCTCTTGCTCTCTCTTGACTGTTCTTGATAAATCTTGCTGCTTTTCTTGATTTTTCAGAATCTGTTAAACCTTGTTAATTGAATAATTTCCTCAACTTTCTGAAAACATTTTAAGTAACTTTTGAAAACATATATTTTGTTTAAACACGGTCTATTCTTGACAGTTCTGAATCTGATCAATAACCAGTATACTAGTTTTCTGTAAATCTGCAGTTTCGCAACTTATTGGGTTCACTGTTCATCGGTTAGTTTTTCCAGAAAAGTTGTTTTGTCACAGTAATATGTTAAAAACAGATTTCATACATTAAACATAATTTGTGTTGTTTGATAAAAGACTCTTTAATCTGTAATTCATTTCAAACCTGAATTTGATCCAATTCTTTGAGTTCTTGGATTAACCTTTAAATACTGTTTTTACTGCACATTATATTTTTCTAGTATGTGCTTAACAGTTTACTGCTTTTCCATAAATACATTTGTCTTCAGTTTACTAATTTTGTGTGATTACATTTATTCTGGAATTTGTTTTTAAACCTTTGCTGATTGCAATTATATCATCTTGAATAGTTTTTTTAAAGATTTTTCATTTCTCACATTGAAAAATACATTTGCGAAAAGTTTTTAAAAGTGTTCAATTCACCCCCCCTTTTGAACTTGGCCAAAACATATTTTACAATTGGCATCAGAGCTAAGACTTGAATCCTAGTCAAGTTTTTCGATCCATGGCTGAGAACAAGTTACCTTTTGCCGAGGGAGTCTCTATACACAGGCCACTCATGTTTTCTGGGGTTAATTACCAATTTTGGAAAGTGAGAATGAAGATTTTTATTGAATCTATTGATTGAGGTATATGGAATGCAATAGTGAATGGACCTTACATTCCAGTTTCTGTTGTGAATGGAATATCTGTTGCAAAGCCATTTGATGAATTGACTAAAGTTGAAAATAAATGTGTTTAGTATGATTGTGTAGCCAAGAACATAATAACTTCAGCTTTGAATCTGGATGAGTTTTTCAGAGTCTCACAGTGTAGTTCTGCAAAAGAGATGTGGGATATACTTGAGGTCACTCATGAAGGCACTACTGATGTCAAACGGGCTTGAAAGCTACGTTGATTCAAGAATATGAATTATTCAGAATGTAGCAAGGAGAGTCAATTGTTGATGTGCAGAAGAGATTCACTCATATAATGAATCACTTGATCGGGCTTGGAAAGCAATTTGACAAGGAGGAGTTGAATATAAAGATCCTCAAATGCTTGGACAGAAGTTGGCAGCCCAAGGTTACTGCAATTTCAGAGAGCAGAGATTTGATAACCCTCACCACAGCAACACTCTTTGGAAAGTTAAGAGAGCATGAACTGGAAATGACGAGGTTGAAAGAGATGAAATCTGCTGAGAAGAAAACTAGAAGCCTCACACTCAAATCAAAGGCTGCTGAAGTTGAAACCAGTGAGGACAGCTTAGAAGAAGAGAGTGATACTGAGAACCTCAGTCTGCTGACAAAGAAATTCTAGAAATTCATCAAGCTGAAGAGCATGACAAAGAATCAGCAATCTAAAAGGTATAATAGAAAACCTTATTCAAATTCAAATAAGTTAACATGTTTTGGTTGTGACAAACAGGGACATATGAAAGCAGACTGTCCAAATCTGGTTAACAAAGAAAAGACCATTGAAAAGAAGAATTGCAAAGATGGAAAGGGAAAAAGGGCATATATTGCATGGGAAGACAATGCATCTTCATCCAGCAGCTCTTCACAAGAAGACATTGAAGCAAATCTGTATCTCATGGCTGGAAAGAATTTTGAGGTTAGTAGTGAAAATTTCAGCACTTCGTTTAACAATGAAAATTATAGTTCACTACTTCAAGCTTTTCATGAAACCCATGAAGAAGCAAACAGACTGAACTTATCTAACAATAGACTGAAAGGTCTGAATAATTGGTTAGAAGGCAGAGTCAAACAACTGGAAGATGAAATTTTAGCACTAAAAACTGATTTTGATCATTTGGAAATGATTTACAAAGCTTCCAGCAGTCTTGACTCTAGTCAGCCAGTTAACTATGAAAACTGTGAAGCTCTGTAAAATAAAGTCAATTACTTAATTACTACTGCTTCTAGACTTTCAATGGGTACTGCAAACCTAAATGCCATTTTGGGTTTTGAAAACTGTGTTTTTCAAAAAGCTAGCATTGGTTATCAAACTGGTTTTCAAAGAAAATACAAGAAGTTAAAGCAGATGCACAACAGTTTTCATCTCTATTGACCTGTTTTTATTGTATGAGAAAAGGCCATTCTGTGAAGAACTGTAAAATTAGAAAGTTTGATGTGCCTAAAGGACTAGTTAGGTGGGTGCCCAAAAGCAGATCTAACACTGTTGGACCCAAGTTTAACTAGGTACCAAAACCACAAATCTAATCTGTTTTGCAAGTCTATTTGGCATCCAACAACTTACTGTGGTATCTAGACAGTGGCTTTTCCAAACATAGATTGGTGATGCTTCCCAGTTAACTAATCTGAAACTGAGACCTGCTGGATATGTCACCTATGGAGATAACAATCGTGGTAAGATTCTTGGAGTTGGTGACATTGGAGAAAATGACAAAGTGATCATCAAAGATGTACTCTTAGTGGAAGGTTTAAAGCACAACCTGCTGAGCATCAGTCAACTGTGTGACAAGAGGTACAAGATCACATTTGAGCCTAATCTTTGCCTCATAACAGATTCAAAATCGACTGAAATTGGCTTAGTAGGTAAAAGGGTAAATAATGTTTATATGCTTAATATTTCTTGGATAACATCTAGCATGAATTGCCTACTCACTAGGAATGATGAATCTCGGTTGTGGCATAGAAGGTTAGCTCATATTCATATGCATCATCTAAATAGAATTACATCAAAAGAGCTTGTAGTTGGACTTCCTAAGCTCAAGTTTGAAAGAGACAAATTGTGTGAATCATGTCAAAAGGGTAAACAAACAAAAGCACTTTCAAACCCTTAAATGTTATTTCTACTTCTAAATCATTGGAGTTGTTGCACATGGATTTATTCGGTCCCTCCAAAACTATGAGCCTAGGAGGGAATTACTATGGTCTTGTTATTGTTGATGACTATTCTAGGTTCACTTAGACATTTTTCATTGCCACCAAAGATGAAACTTATCATGTTTTTAAAAGATTTGTCAAAGTTGTTCAAAATGAGAAGGACTGCAGTATTTCATCCATTAAATCTGACAATGGGAGAGAATTTCAGAATGAGAAGTTTGACAGATTCTGCAGTAAACTGGGAATTAAACACAACTTCTCAGGACCAAGAACTCCATAAGATAATGGAGTTGTAGAAAGAAAGAATCCATCCTTGGAGGAACTTGCTAGAACAATGTTGAATGAGACTGAATTGCCAAAGTATTTTTGGGCAAATACAGTGAGCACAGCTTGCTATGTGCTGAATCAGGTACTCATCAGACCAATATTGAAGAAAACACTCTATGAGTTGTTTAAAGGAAGAAAGCCCAATGTATCTCATCTAAAGGTGTTTGGTTGTAAGTGTTTTATCTTGAATAATGGTAAGGATAACTTGGGCAAATTTGATTCAAAATATGATGAGGGTTTTTCCTTGGCTATTCACTTCATGGTCATGCATATAGGGCATTTAATAAAAGAACCATGTTAGTATAGGAATCTATGCATATAGCATTTGATGAAACTAACCAGAATATGCATGAAAATTCTAAGATAGGTGCAGATGATGAGTTTACAAACATTCAACAAGCTGATACTGGTTTGGAAAATAAATTCGAAGATACCAGTAAATTGCCAGAGGTTCAATCAGATGATCAGGGAGTTCAATCAACTAAATCTAGAGTTGGTACTGATGCAGTTAATTCTGGATTTCCAAGAGAGTGGAGAGTTCCCAGAAATCTGTCCTTAGACAATATTATTGGTCAAGTGCATAAAGGAGTTTCAACCAGAAGTACACTAAATCAATTTTGTGAACATATGGCATTTGTTTCACAAACTGAACCAAAGACTGTAGCTGATGCACTGAAAGGCAGCAATTGGATAACTGCTATGCATGAAGAACTAAACCAATTTGCTAGGAATGAGGTCTGGACACTTGTCCCAAGAACAAATCAGATGAATGTCATTGGCACCAAGTGGGTGTTCACAAACAAGTTAGAAGAACAAGGTGTTATTGTGAGAAACAAAGCTAGACTGGTTGCTAAGGGTTACAAGTAGGAAGAAGGAATTGATTATGGGGAAACCTATGCTCCAGTAGCAAGACTTGAAGCTGTTAGACTGTTCTTAGCATATTCTTGCATGAATGGATTCAAGCTTCACCAAATGGATGTCAAAAGTGCTTTCCTTAATGGGTATATTTATGAAGAAGTTTATGTTTGTCAACCTCCTAGATTTGAAGATCATAAACATCCAGATTATGTCTTTAAACTGAAGAAAGCTCTATATGGTTTGAAGCAAGCCCCAAGACAATGGTATGAGAGGTTGAGCAACTTCTTGCTATCTCATGCATATGAGAGAGGCAAAACAGATAAGACATTGTTTATTAAGAAAGCAATCCAATGATATTATTTTGGTTCAAGTATATGTTGATGATATTATATTTGGATCCACTAATCAAAATCTGTGCGAGCAGTTTGTTGCAGTTATGCAGGGAGAATTTGAGATGTCCATGATAGGAGAACTTCACTATTTTCTTGAACTGCAGATCAAGCAACTAAACCATGGGACATTCCTTAGTCAAACCAAGTATTGCAAAGAGTTATTGAAGAAGTTTGACATCGAAAATTGCAAAGAGATTTCAACACCTATGGCCACTAACTGTTACTTGGATTCGGATGAGAAAGGAACTAGTGTAGATCAAACCAAGTACAGAGGCTTAATCGGTTCATTGTTGTATCTTACTGCTAGCAGGCCAGACATCATGTTTAATGTTTATCTATGTGCTAGATTTCAATCCAATCCTAAGGAATCACACTTCACTGCAGCAAAGAGAATTCTGAAATACTTGCAAGGAACTACAAATGTCGGGCTACGGTATCCAAGTGAGGTATCTCTGAATTTAGTAGGTTATTCTGATTCTGATTTTGCAGGTTGCAAAATTGACGAAAAGAGCACCAGTGGAACATGCCATCTGTTAGGATCAAGTTTGATATCTTAGCATAGTAAGAAACAAGCATGTGTTGCATTATCCACTACTGGAGCTGAATACATTACAACTGGTAGATGTTGTGCACAAAGCTTATGGATCAAGTAGCAAGTCAAACTATGTTGGAGTTACAAAGCAACTAGAGAGGTGTTGTGTAACTGAAAGCATTCTAACAGAACCAGGCACATTGCATTCCAGCTAGTTGAAAGTCTGAATAAGATAAAACTATTCAAGGTCACGTTCAGCATGTGAAGAGAGAGACAGCTCGAGATGCCACATGGCACTGCAACAATGGAGAGTAAACTAGTTAAAAAGTTGTTTTTGAAGAATCCCTACAACTAAGTATAATCAACTGTGTAAAACTGATTGCCTATTGAATCTCAACAAATTGCAAAAGTTGTTTTGCTTTTTGGAATTTCAATCAATGTGTTATTTTTCTTAGAATTATTTCCCATTAAGTAGAGGGCTGGGCATGCATTCACTCGCACACTACCTCACTGTCTTTTTACTCTATTCGTTCTGTGTCCAAAGTTTAGTTTTCTTGCAACCCACTATTATCACCAAAAATGGCTTCTTCCTCCAACCCACGAAAAAGAACCAAAAGAGCTATGATTAAGCATGTCGGTTCAGATGATGACACCAACGAAACAGACTACCTAGACAAGTGGTTTGTTGGAAACCAGGAGAGCATTGAAGAGTATTACAAGCTGTATAGCAGGAAGATCAACATTACTCCCAAAGTGTTGAGCCTTGAGTGGCTCAAGGAGGAGAAACTTGACGAGGTTTGTGACATGCTCAAGTTTCAGAAGCTGGACAGGTTCTTGAACCTGACTGAGAACACTTACCCAAATTTGGTTAAGGTTTTCCAGACCAACATGTGGTATGATGAGGAGAACCTGTACTCACAGGTTAAGGGCACTGACATAGCAATCAATGAGGAGGTTTAGCTTAGTGTCATTGGCCTAAGAAATGATGGTGCTACTGTGAGTAGAGGGAACACAATAGAACTGGGGAACTTTAACAAAGTTCAGTTCTACAAATCATGCTTGAGGACCAAGAGTCTGCCTCGAGGACGTTCAATGTAGGAGGACTTGCTACTACACCGAGAATCCTGGCATATATTGTGATTTGGCTGCTGACACACCATGGTTTCAACCATGCAACATTGACTGAGGAGGGTCTTATACTCATGTACTGCCTCATGAATAAGATCAAGGTCAACTGGGTTAATGTGATTCGTGAGCATCTGTTCAAAGTAGGGAAGAAACTGGAATATCACATACCATATGTGATATTGTTATCATAGTTTATTGAATATTTTGCAATAGATGTGGAAAGTGAAGTTGTTAAAGAAATTAAGGCGCTGAACCAGATTACCACATCAAATCTCACCAAGATTGGACTGAAAAAGATGAAGAATAAGAAATGGATTTGCAAAGCTGATGAAGAATCGGTTGGAGATGATAAGGAAGAAGAAGAGAAATCCATTGATGATGATGATGAGGAGGATGATGAAGATGAGGACAAAAATGTGAATTTTGATCGAGCTGAACAAGATCCATAAAAGCCTACTGCTCCTAGTCAAGACTCTTTCTCCAGACTCGAACAACTCATGATGAATCAGTTCAACCACTTGGAAGACCAAAACCGTAGTCATCACCAGTACTGTGAAACCGAACTTCCAGTTTATTGAAACACAAGTTGAAGATATCCAGTCCAAGATGGGGACTTTGTTCTTTCCACCAGACAAATAGGGCACTTACATTGCATATCTTGTGGTGGTTTCTCTTTCATTTGATGAAGTCAATGGGGGAGAATTAGGAGTGTTAAGAATAGGAAGTGTTGTGGTTGTGGTCTAGGAGCCTAGATTGATGTTGCTAGGTTCAATTTACTGTTTGTTTGATGTTTGTTATATTTTCTGCTATTGCCGCTGTTTGTTGTTTCATGTTTTCTATTGTTGTTGTTACTACTTTGATTTGTTGGTTTATCCAGCCATAGTCCAAATTCTAGTCTGTTAGGTTTAATCAGTTCGGTGCACAATTTGTACTGATCAATGAATATCATATATACTCGTGCTTATTATCAATGAACTTTGTTATCCTTTATGTTACTGTTTACTTCACTATGTTCTGTGAAATATTATTAACAGGATATCAAATTATGGGGGAATTTTGTGAAAGCCAATAAACTGATTTAAAGAAGAACAAGCATGTATTTCAACTCAATACACCATTGTTTGTCTTCATCAAATTGGGGGAGATTGTTAGCACCAGTGAGTTATTGTGAAGATTTGATGAAGCCAACCATGTGAAGAAGTTCAAGACCATGTGATCATATGTGGACTGCATGAGGATTTCATGAAGATTGAAAGGCTCGGTCTAGAACTTAGGATTGTGTGTTGTGAGGCAAGTTCGATTCGATTCAGCATTATAAGCATTCTCAATCAAGGATAAGCTCCATGTTTTCAAATCTGATTTAACTAAGGTTTTGAGAAATTACTAAAATCAGATTTTGAGTTTTGAACAACTGTTTTAACTAACTGAAGAAAAACAGTCAACTAAATTTTAAATGACAATTGTCTATAAATAGTTGGCGTGAAAATTTGGAACATAACAAAATCATTTTCAAATCAGTTCTCTGAGTTTTCCAAGAGAGGGAAAAAACGCCCCAATAGTTTTTGTGATCAAGATCATTCGAAAAGCTCTTCAAGAACTGTTTTCTCAATATTGTTGGAGCTTTGAATTGACTATTGTTGCTATATTGTTGATCTGATTATACTGAATAAGCCTTCTATACTCTTTCCTTAGCATTTTCAACATAGGTAGTTTAGTAATTGATCGAAGTCGTATCCGGTCAAATAAATATAATTAAATGCAGTACTAGGAAGTGACTCCTAGATCGTCTCCCAAGGACCTAGTTTTTTGTCAAAGGATTAAACACACAAAGAGAAAAAAGGGGGGAGTTTCGTGAATATTTAATAAAATAAAAACCAATAACCAAATTAGATATCCTTAACCGAAATAAATTACCTTGTTGATTAGATTGCAGTTCGCTTATCATAGGATACAAAAATTCATGCTAAACTTATTGAACCTTAATTTCAACCCGAATTAATTAACTAAGCGAGAATTAACACAAGTTTTCCTTCTGCAAATTAAGCATTCATATACATCATTCATTCCATCCCAACAGCTCGTGACTTACTCCATTAAGCATGAACAGAGACACGAAATTCATATTAACTACAACATTAAGCATGAACCAGTAAAAGCATTAAGCATAGAAATAAAATAACACAACAACAACAACCTCAAAGCTTCATGGCAATCTGAATCAAAAGGATAACCTTATAAATTAGCCTTCCATTAAATTTGAATAAAGCAAACGGAGATTAAACGCAGAACAGAGATTAAATGCAAATGGAAATTAAATGCAAAATGGAATTAAAACAGGAACGAAATTAAATTAAAATAGAAACGAAATTGAATTGCAGAGAAAAGAAAATAAATACAGAACCAGTCTTTCTAGAGAGAGAACGAACTGAATCTCAAAAGCCAAGAGTATCGAACTCCTTTGGCTTCACCTCCTTTAATAGGCTGCTAGACCTACGTTAGTCATGAACACTAAACCTAATGGGTCCAAATCTTTCAATTCTAGTCCAATGAATAAAAACTAAAAATAAAAATTGATAATGTGACAACTCCTCTTCAATTCCAGAATTAGTTTCCATGCCCAATAAAATTCCAAAGTTGCCTTGAAAATAATAATAAAAGTAGCTCAGAAAATTTGAATTAAATAAAATTACAAATTTCTGGTAAATGAAGCACAATCAATGAAACTGAGAAAATAATAAGCAGTTAAGCACAAATCACTATTCAAAATAGGTACAAAAAGACAATTAAATAAGGGAAAATAATGACTCATTAGTAACTTTTTTACGTTGCAGGTTCTTGAGGATGATATATGCTTGATGCGTGATCTTTTCTCTACCACGAATGCTTGATTCAAAACTCCTTACTGATTCTCTTTGCAAGAGGTTAGCAATTTTGTAAAATTCATTAAAAATAGTTATAAATTTTACTTTTTATCCAAATTTTTTATCAGCAACTTGATATAGTGTATGTTTGATGGAAGAGTTCTTACATTGTATAGATTTATTGTAGATTTTGAGTTACAAAATTTAGGGCGAAAAAGCTTCAAAAGGCCATAACTTTTGATAAAGAGTTCGGATTAAGACGTTCCAAAAATGAAAGTTACTTAAAATGGTGTAACGAACCTCGTGTGTAATACTTGGAAGGCATTCGAATTTCTAATTTTTTTCCAAAATTTCATTGTTTACTATTTCTTTTTTATTTTTTAGTATTTTTTACATTTTTTTTCTATTTCACATGTCTATACTTGTCAAAAAATACTAGACATTGTTGTGGTGTTTCCTTGTATGGATTATAGATTTATCAAAGAATCCTAAAAAATTCTGAAATTTTTTTTTAAACAAATAGAGATACTACAACAGTTGCCTCTCTGCAACCTCTTTAATAGCTCCTCTTTGGGCAAAATTGTTTTTGGCTGGACAATTGGGTGGGTTTATTACAACAGTTTTCAAAGAACCGATGTAATATCTCATATATAATACAGTGGTTGTCCAACCACAATAGTATGTCAAAGACTTTCTACAGTGGTGGAATCTATAGCGGTTCCAGAATTGATGTTGTATGCCCTCCAAAACCACTGTAAAATGTGATTTTTCTACTAGTGATGGTATATGATAGGTGAACACCTCTGAGTCTAACTCAATGCACAAGTCTTTCGGATATAGAGAGTCTAGTGTCTTTATATGTGAGGTGAATTATGAAAGTTTGATTTGTTGTAGTTTAATTAAGATAGAAATTTAATTTAAGAAAATGTACTTTTAAAAACTCTCAAGCTTACCCTTCTTTTTGTATGGTATTTTTTTTATTTTAAATCTATGATAATCATGTATTATACATGAGCAGAGGATTTGGTAGGTTCTCTGACTCCTTAGTAAGCTAATAAAGAAATTTTATTTTATTTTATTTTGTAATTATAACATTTTAAAAAGATATTTCTATTAAATCTTCTTTGAAAAAATTTATTTTGAAATACATGAATTAATGAATAGTTATATTTAGATATATCATATAATTTATATACGATATAGTTATTGTTATATAATAACATGGGATGTTACAACATCGGTTAATGATAGGAAAGAAAGTAAACTTTTTAGTAGATGAGAGTGAAGATTGGTAAAACTTAATCTTCACAAGTTTATCATATTATTGTTAATTTTTTTTTGCATTCAATTATTAGATAAAAACATAAAATATTTTTTTTGATTGTTTTTAATTTTTACATATATCATCTATTTATGAATTATTCTTAACTCTAAATTTATTATAATTATAATTATTGTTTTATATTACATAATTTTTTTTTAAAATTATTATATTGTGACCTGTGCAATTGCCGTTATAACAAAATAATGTCGATTAGGCGGATTGATGCACCATTTTTAGGAGATTTTAAATACTTTTTTGTCTAGCAATTGGTATGTAATATAATAACTATCATTCTGTGAGAGGGTGTTTTGGACAGGGTGCTTTGATATGCAAACTATGTATTTTAAGTATATGAATAGGGATAACTCTATAATTTATAAAATTTATTATTATCGATAAAAAAATAAACAAAAATTGGTTCTATTCCTCTATAACTTTTTTTTAAAATCATAAAATTCAATTTCTAAAAAAAAAATGTAATTTCTAATTCCTCTCAATTTTTTTCATTTTGCCATGTGTGGTTTCTCCGCCCATGTTAATGAGCTCATATTTTATTTTTTATTTTTAAATATTAATAGTTAAATGTCAATTTCTTTATTGCTAATATAAATTATTTTTTACAGGTATTAATTTATTTCTATTCTAACATAAAAAATCAATAATGAATTTGTACAACTAAATGACTCCTTGATCTATCTTTTTATTGAATTTGTTCAATTTAAAAAAAAAAAAAAAAAAAAAAAAAGTATGCAGGAGCATCCGTCAATTTCATACTCTAAGTCTAACTAACATTAATAGTGAATTCCCTGCAAATGAAAAACATTGTAGTCAATTAGAAAAAAAGAAAGACAAAACTAACTAGATTTTAAACATTAATTGGAGACACGATTGAACTTTCTAATAAGAATAGACTATATTAAAAATGAATATATGAAATGAGTAATTAAGGCTTACATAAATTTCTTCCGAACTTTACACTTCAGTTTCTCAAGACTATTTTCATTCCAATTATTATTTTATTTTAAAAGTATAATTATAATTTTTTTCTTCTTTTTATATTACAATAAAACTAAATAAATAAAGCACTAAACTATAAGATAAGTAAACTTCTCCAAAAGATAAAAGTGCACTAAGTAAAGTCTACATAAGTTTGGTTAAAATATGTCAGACACTAAGAATACGAATGGAGATCACTAATAAAGGCTCTGCGATTATACCTTTCAATTTTAATTTCACGATTGATAAGAATACTCAAGTTGGAATATCAACTGTTTATATTTTTCATCAATTATTATAATTTTTAATTTATTTATACTTAATTTAAAAATAATCATACGATCCACATAAAATTTGTTGTTAAGATATTTTTGTAGGAATTCTTTGCACCTTTTGGATGCTTTCAAAATTCATCACTGTGTGATCCATATACCCTGATTAATTTTCCTCATTTTATAATAGTGAATAACAATTTCCTGAAATGATTACAATTTCTTACATAAAGTTAACTTAAATACTTTAATTATCTAATTATAAATCGTAAATTTTATTGATTAAATAAAATGCTAACTATATAAATATTGAATAACTCATCCTTATTTTCATTATTCTATATTTGTTTTCGTCCCTTAAATCCTAACAAGCACAGAAAAATAAAAGAAAACACTAGAAAATCAAAAACGTTAAAACATAAAAATATAAGACAAAAAATTTCATGTTTAATTTTCATAAAAAATTTACAAAAATATTTAAAAAATTTGATCATGTATAAATATTTTATTATATTTATTTAAATATAATCAATTATATCTTTCAATATAATTGTCTATGTTTATATAAATATAATAAAATATTTATACTTTTATTATAATAAAATAATTTATAGAATAATAATCGATAAAATATCTAACTTTTAATACTTTCTAAAATAAATTATTTTAATATTTACTAATTAATTTATATAAAAAATAAATTTAATAAATTAAATTATAAATTATATATATATATATATATATATATATATATATATATTTTTTTTGTTATGTATAAATAATATTTTAAAGTATATTATACTTTGTAGATGCTAGTGGCTTATATTATATGACTTTTGGTTTATGTTTTATGAGGATATTATACTATTAAAAGAATATTAATTAATCAATAAAAAGTTAAAAAAATATTTTTATATATTAATTATTGCTATAACCCACGTATAAAATACAAAATAACAATGTTTTTATATATCTATAATAATTAGAACATAAAAAATATGTTATATGACAGAAAAAATTTCCTCTAGCAATATCTACTATATTGCTCTTCGCTGGATACAAAATTTGACATTTTTTTCTTATCTAAATAGCACTTTTTTATTTTTTATTTTTTTTAAGAGTATTTTTTCATTTTTTAATTCTTCAAATAATAATCTTTATTCTTTAATTCTTCAAATAGTACTTTTTTTATTTTTCTTTTATTTGTTTTTTATTTTTTTGATTTTTACAGTTATATCAATTGTGTTATTTTTTTATTTATTTTATATTGTATTTTTTTACTGTTACTTCAATTGTGTTATTTTTTTAAGAGTTATCAAAAAATTTAATTATTAGTTGATTAAAATTAAATAAAAATAATATAAAAATAATTAAATTAAATTTACTTAAAAAAATTAATATGAAAAGAATATGTCTCAACATCACTAAAACGTTTTATATTTCGTTTTAAACAAATTTTATTTTATTTTATTTTTGGTATTAATTATTTAAATCTTTTTTTAATAAAATAAAAAATGTAATTTTTAATTCAAATAATAGTTTTATAATTTTTTCTTCTGATTTCAATTTTAATACAAAATAAAATTATAAAATTTATTTCTATAAAAAATCAATTACATCTTTATTGAAAATCAAATTTTATTTTTATAAAAAATTAAATAATATCTTTATCAAATATCAAATAATATTTTTTTAAAAAACTTAAATGATATCTTTATGAAATATTTTTAATATAATTTATTATGTCAAATTAAATTTATTATAAAATATAAAATAAAATAATTTATCATTTATGTTTCTATTATAATTAATTAGTTAAAAAATTTATAAAATATTTTATTTTATTCTCTTTGTATTAATTTTTTTAAGAAAATTTAATTCAATTAGTTTTATATTATTTTTTATTTAATTCTAATCAAATAATAATTAAAATTTTTAATAATTCTTAAAAAAACAACACAATTGAAGTAATAGTAAAAAGTAAAATATAAAATAAATAAAAAAATAACACAAGTAATATAACCATAAAAAAACAAAAAAAGATAAAAGAAAAATAAAAAAAGTATTATTTAAGAAATTAAAAAATAAAGAATGTTATTTGAGAAATTAAAAAATAAAGTGTGTTATTGGAAAAAATAAAAAATAAAAAAAATACTATTTAGTTCAAAAAAAGTTACAAAATTTTATACTTTAATTACTTTAACCTTACAAAATTTTGTACTTTAATTACTTTAACCTTGAAGTTCTATTTATGACGACTCAACATAATAAATGCGATTACAATTATAATTGTAAAGAAATAAAAATTTAAAACCGTGATAAACGGTCAGGTTGATTTTGTTTTTGATTTTAACAAAAGAATTTGGAAAATATATTCATTAATTTCAGCATTTATAGGATTACCATGCATGCTATATATCCTGCTTGGACTTTACCATTGGGAAGGATTCTGATCTTTGTGCTGCTTTTCCTTTGTATAAAGTACAAGAGAATCCATGACCAAAAACAAAAATAAATATGGCAATAGAATCTAATCCTAGAATAAAAAGTGAAATAGCTTTATATTTTTCTACCATATCAATCCACTTTTTTCCCCTCGCGTGATAAAAACAAAAAAAGTTATTGTATCCTTATTTTCTCATTATTTTTTCAAAATAAAGTATGTGAATGTTATTATATCTTTAAATATTTCTTATAAATTGTGCATTTTTTATGACATGGTTACATTATTTTTAACATTATAGTTTAAGATATTTTAAATATTATAATGATTAATTATTAATATAGTAAAAGTGTCATGTCTACTTAAAACATGTTGTTTTTAATTTATTTTAAATTTGAATAAATTCTTTTAAGATATAGTATGACATTACTTGTAAATGTACAATACAAATATATAAAAATTGGAAAACAATTTATCTATTTTTTTAAATTTATCCATTTTACTTCATTTAAGAAATTACTCCATTGGTGTAAAATATCTGGCTTACTCTCTTTTTGTTTTCTTTTATACTGCTCTAATAGAGTTGTTTTCTTTTCACCAACCGACAGAGAGGCAAGTGATTCGGCCAAACATAACAAGGCAATGCTTAACTTATTGCTTAATTGTTAATGATTGTGGAATATATCACCTTATTCTTAAATTGTTTTTGTTTTTGTTTTATTTATTCAGTGAGGATTCTCGAATGCGATTGATTTGCGTTATTTTATATGGAAAAAAAACTAAAGACTAGAATATTCCTGAAACCTCTACGGATATTATCTACTAAAATCCAATACCATTTTTCTAGCCACATTCTCATTTATGTTGGATTTGTTTTGATAAGAAATACAAGGTCATTCTCGCACTTATGCTAATGACATGTAGGCATAGGGGCTAGCCTTATAAGAAAATAAGATATATAGGCATAGGGGATAGCCTTATTATAAAGTAACAGCCATAGGGGATAGCCTTATTGTTTGTCTTCCTGTAAGTATATTTGAAGTGGGGAGAATTTGCGCATTTGAAGTGTAAAGGGAGGCTTCTGAAGATAAGGATCGTAATTATTCTTTATTTGTTGCAAAACGAAGCCTTAGATATGATTATAGAGTTGTATTGATAAAAGGGATTTTAAAGTCTCTTAGCGACTTGTGATTCAAAGTTTGATTCTTAAATGTGTAAGATTTGAAAGTATGGAAATAAAAGGTTATAATAACATTTATGTATTCATTTTTTTAAGTTATCGACATGCTTATTTAAAAATAGAATTATTGTAGAGATATGAAATTTTTCAAGTTAAAAAGTATTCTAATAATATTTTTGCGACATCCTTTAATAATGAATAATCTCGAAACACAGCAATTATAAATAGTAGCAGAAATTTTAAGAAGGACAAAAAAATTTAAACTTTATTAAGTTTCTAAATAAATTTAATTTAAGTTCTCTTTTAAAGAAGATTCGTGGAAGAAGAAAATAGGAAAAATTTTCTTAAATGACTTTCAAAAATACAAGAAAGCCAAGTTAATCACTAGAATAATTGTTTACAAGTACAAAAAAAAATATCAAGAATATTACTTTTCAACCTACAATAATATTTTTAAGTCCTTGTACACAACCATAACTGGAAATCCTAGATTAAACACTATAAAATAAAACTATACAAAAGAACAATAGATCAAACTTGATTAGAAAAACTTAGGTGAAAATCCTTTGACTGAAAAGATTGATCTCAAGAACAATAAAACAAATCATTAAGAAAACACTTTTAGACTTAAAATAATAAATATGTCAAATGTAAGGTGTTTTAAAATCACAGACTTTAGAAAACACATTAAAAAAACTCTGAAAATGAGAGTTATATAAAATTTATCCGATCAATTTTAATAGATTAAATATGTATTTTAATCTATTGATTTCACTTACTGGTAAAAAACCGGATTAGATCACTATTAAGTTAAAATAAATTGATAAAAATTATTATAAAAATATAAGAAATTTAAATCTATTAAAAACTCATTTTAACAAATTAAAATATCCACCCATAAAGACTTATGGTTTTAAGTAATATCAACTGATTAAATAGATCATGTAATCGATTAAAATATTTGTTGTAATCTTTTAAAACTTTAAATAAGAACATTTTAATGGATTTAACTATTTTTCAACCAATTAAAATTATGCTTTAACAATAATAAATTGTAATAAAGATTTAAATGAGTTTTCTTAAGCATTTATCAAGATCAAACTAATATCAAAGGAAAGACATACAAATTAAAAAAAAAAAAACACACACAATACACACTCTATACAAAACTAATTCTTCAATCTCCAAAGCTTCTTCAAGAGTGGATTCATCAAATATAGCAGCACTAGCAACTTTAACAAGTTTAAGAAACATCATCAAATTTGCTATATATGGTTCCCTTTACAATCAAGGTTTGAGAGTCATACACTCTACAAGCCTTTGATTTTTCAAAATAACTTAGAAATGCCTTTATCAAACTTGGAGATAAAATTTTCAATTTGATCCTTGGTGGTGAGGATACCTAAGGCATGAAAGTAATGTTCGGTTTTCAATTTTTCCATATTCATAATGAGTCTTTTCTAGAATGGTTCTTATAAATATTCTATTTTATACGTAGCAAGTAGTGTTAATTGTCTCTACCCATAATTCTTTGGTAGAGAGTTTTCATTTAACATGGTCCTAGCATGTTGAAGTGTTCTCAATGAAGAGAAATTGTGGTGTATACCATTTGATTCATAAAACTTTTGAAATTCTTCATTTTCAAAACTGATGGTAAAGATACAATAACATTACTTAGTCTATACTCTTTTGCATAATATTTCAAAAACATGAAAGGACTTACTTTTGTCAGCTAAGAAGAAAATCCATGAATAATAGAATAGTCATTAACGATGACGAGCCCATATCGCTTACCATCTAAACTCAAGGTTCTAGTTGGACTAAATAAATCTATATATAGTACTTTTAGAGGTCTAGAAGCGGGAAAACAATTTTTGGGTTTAAAATAATCTTTTAATTATTTTCCCTTTTTGCAAGCTCTGCATAGAAGTTGAGTTTTACAAGAGACGTTGGGAAAACCTCAAACAAGATTTTTCTTCAAAAGTTTTGAAATACATTTTTAGATTTAAATGCCCCAATTTTTTATGCCAAAATCATCTCTCATATTCTCTACATATCAAGCAAGTGACCTTTTGTGTACTTAAATCCAAGATATCAATGTCATAGTCATTGTCCTTTCGTCTAGCTATGAAGATATTTTATCCATAAGATGATGACACTATGCCAGTGTTCATGTTAAAAGAGACCAAATAACCACTGTCACATACTTGATTTATGCTCAGTAAATTATATTTTAGTCCTTCTACAAATAAAAAATTTTGAATATAGACTAAGAAGGATATACCTACTAATGGCAGTTGTGTTTCCTTTGTGATTTAGTGGAGTTGCAATCGATGAAGTGGCACGAACTGGTTGGTTGAAGCATGAAATTTAGAAGAAGAAATGGATTGAATTGGAGAATGAAATAAAGGAAAGAGTGGCAGAGAGAGACTCAATCTACTCTCCTTTGGAATGTCTAGAATAGTCTTGAATATAGACTAAGAAGGATATACCTACTAATGGCAATCATGTTTCCTTTGTGATTTAGTGGTGTTGCAATCAATGAAGTGGCATGAACTGGTTGGTTGAAGCATGAAATTTAGAAGAAGAAATGGATTGAATTGGAGAATGAAATAAAGGAAAGAATGGCACAGAGAGGCTCGATCTACTCTCTTTTGGAATGTCTAGAATAGTCTACTAAGAGCACTAACAATGTGCCTAGTTGCTTCTTCCATGGAGAATTGAAATATTGCATGTGAAGTTGACATGTGTAGTGGAAGTTGAAGGTTCTTGATGCGTTTGGAGTTGAAGATGAAGTGAAAGAGTGTGATGTTAGGCTAACACATTTAGGAGAAAGGCAATAGTATAGTCTTCGAATGAGACTACTCTAGGGAGAGATAAGTTGAAGAGGCAATAATTGGCCAACATTTCTTTACTCATTCAAAAGCTCTCTTTTCAATTATATAAGCTTCCTATTTAAAGATTAAAAGATGACATATCTTGCAAGTTTTTCAAAAACTCTCCAATAGGAGCTTCACAATTGCAAGCCATGAGTGGAGAGGATCCTCTCCATTAGGAGAATGTCATGTGTCCAGCGTGACTTGCATCCCAAGCTTCATGTCCTCTCCAATGAAATGAGGACAAGTGGAAAAAGAAGCTTGAAAGGCAAGCTTCCATGTAGCATCTACTTGCCTCACATGTAGCGCCTTCATAAGCTTGTTTCACACCTTCTTAGAGTTTTTGCAAGCCTAAAAAAGTGGATGTCCTAAGTAACTTTGATACAAGGCTTAAGGCCCAAAACTTTATTTTACTAGGCCTAAAACACATTCTACTTGCCCCAAAATACAAGGCCCAAATATAAAGTCTACACTGCTCTATACAATTTTTACAAGTAGAGGTCTTGTAATCTTAAAGCTCTAAAATCTTTAAAGCGATCTTCTCCAATTCTGAACTTGGTCCCAAAGGTTTGATTGCAGACCTAATTAGGTCCAATCTTTTTAGAAGCTCCCGATCAAAGTTCTAGCTCAGTGACCTCTTTATTCTTGTTCGTAGTCTTGGAGATAGGTGTGCATCAACTAACCTAGAGGGAGCATCAATAAACAAAAGACTGAAGAATTTCTGCAACGTAAGTTTATCATTCACAAAGCTTCCAAAGTACAATGCAAGACACTTTATTTATAGGCTAGGCGATCAACTAAATGAGATGCAAAAAGCTTCTTCCATAAGCTTTATTAGTATTTTAAATGTAGACTCTCCAATCAATTGTTGACACTTGGCACATGCTCCTTGATTGGTGTCACAATTGATGGATCCAATGCCATGTTGTAGATGAATGCATTCGACATTGACTAAGTGTCAAATTCATCATATTGAAAATATGCCAAATGAGCTTCATCCATCGGACATCCAAGGTGCAAGTCTTGTGGCTTATTTTCATGAATGCTAGCACTAATTTACCTTTAAACTCCTGCATGCTTCTACGTACAATCATATGTGAGTTTCCTAATTCATAACTAAAAAATAAATCCAAAATAATGAATTCAAAGGCACAATACATGGTCCAAATCAAGGTCTAAACTACTCTGTACAAGATGGCAGTATAGTCCAAGATAACAACTTGACTCTCTTATGGTTAGTTGAGTCTCAGTCCTCGTGTATCTGTCTTACCATGGCTCGTGTAGTAGGTCATTTGTGGAAGGGTTTACCATCATCCCTCCATCTTGATGAAAATTTGTCATCAAATCTTCAAAATTTGAGTCGTCATTAGTACCACCTATTAAAGGTTATAGATCATAAACATTAAAGGTGGTACATACTCCATATTCAAGAAGCAGACCTATCTTATATGCATTATCATTGATGCGCTGAAGGACTTAAAAATGACCATCTCCTCGAGTGTTGAGTTTGAACTTCCTTTGTTTTGTAAATTTGTCTTTTTGAAGATGAAGTCAAACCCAATTTGATGGAAAACGCCCTTCTTCTAGTTGTCATCTTTGTGATTTCTTCTTTTGGATGGATGATGAAGGAGTTTCACTGAGCAGAAGCATTTCTAGAACTAGGAAAAGTTCAATGGATTGACGTGGAATTAGAAATTTGTGAGTGTGAGGTTAGGCCAAATTATTAAGAAAGAGTCTAGGCTAAGTCTAGAAGGAGACTAACCTAGGGAGAACTCAAAAACAAGTAGAATGGCCGAAAATGAACAACATTTCATTACTAATTGTAAGTTAATTTTACATGTAGTGAATACTTCTATTTATAGAATCTTGGATGTCCTAGCATGTATAAGAAGCTTCATAAAAACTCTCCACTCAGGTGATGACATGTGGCAAGAGTAGCTTGTGGAGCAAGCTTCAAAATGCTCTCCATTTAGGTGATGACATGTGACAAGGAGGTATAGCTTGTGGAGCAAGCTTCAAAATACTCTCCACTTAGACATGTGGCAAGGAAGTAGCTTGCTTCCCAAGCTTCAATCATCTCAAATGAGAGGTTGTCGTGTGGCAACTCCTTGGACACTCTAGCTTCCATGTGGCACATACTCTCATGTGTCTTGAGTGACTTCGTGCCGAGATTCCTCTAAGTGGACGTCCAACATTTTTATGGGTTTCAAAGTCCAAAATCTTACACTACATGGCCCAAAATACAAAACCCAAATTTATTATACTTGGCCCAAATACAAGGTCCAAATTATTTTAAAATTAATAAAATTTAGAGGATTTTTCCTTGATGCACCATGTTCTCCGAAGTGATCTATTCAGGATTGGATTCGGGCTCAGACAGATAGTTGGAGACCCAAACAGGCTTAAATGGGCCCAATCTTCTAGAAAGCTCTGATCTACCCTCTAGCTCTTTTCCCTTTATTCTTTGACTAAGGTGGTTGTGACGTATTCCATCACAATCCCCTTCTTCAAATACTAATGTCATCTTTCCCTTATTATTTTGTTTAACATGTCTCTCAATTTGGTGTTGTATTTGTTTTCGAACCCTCTCATGTAATTTCTTTACAAACCTAACTTTGGAAATCTCATCTTTATGAATAAAATCTTGAGGACTAGGGAGGGGTGCCAAATCTAATGGTGTGAGAGCATTGAAACTATATACAACCTCAAAAGGAGATAGTTTGGTAGTCTTATGAACTACCTATTGTAAGAAAATTGAATATGGGGAAGGTACTTATCTTAAGATTTATGGTTACCCCTCAGTATTGTCCTACGCATAATTGAAATATATCTATTGACAACCTCAATTTGACTATTTGTTTGAGGATGACAAGAAGTAGAAAAAATTAATCTAGAGCCTAGTCTTTCCCAAAGTGTTCTCCAGTGTGACTAACAAATTTTCGATCTCTATCAGCTACTATGGTCTTAGCTAGTCCATAAAGTCTAACTATTTCTCTTAGCAAGAGTCGAGCAAAGTTGCTTGCATCATCTACTTTGTGGCATGGTATAAAATAAGTCATTTTACTAAAGCAATCAAGAATCAAAGCCCTTTTGGATTCTAGGAAGTCCAAGGACAAAGTCCATGCTAATATCCACCCAAGAAGCACAAGCAACACGTAAGTGAGTGTAAAATCCATGAGGCATAACCCTAGATTTGGACTAAAGACATTGAATTCATTTATGACAATTCCTTTGGACATCGTATCTTATACGGGGCGAATAAATTTTTTCTTTAAGCATCCAAACCGTAAATCGTATACTTGTAACATCTTGGAAGAAGCTGGAAAATAATATTTACTAAACATGAATGATGTGAGAGAATAAAGATAAATGGGCAGTACAAAAGTCATCCAAACTCACCTTGATAGGTAGCGTATTTTCGATTGTGGAGAAGCTTGCTCACCTTAAGGACCTTGGCGATTAGGGCACCAGAATCGAAAGCCCTCTAAAAGAGATCCTGAATCTCTTTTGCAACCTCAAGGGGATTTTGGGAACCAAGTCGATGGCTTCGGAATGCGACATGCTCTTTGAGCTTGTTGCTGTCATCATTATCATTTTCATCTTTCTCTTCCTCCTTCTCCTGTAGGTGGTTATGAGACGATTCGAGTCTTCCAGAGTGGGGATTCCCTCCTTCTCTTGAATCATGGTTGCAAATGGCCGTTGAGGACTTTGACACTCGAAAAGAAAAAAATTTATGTTTTGAAATTTAAAAGACAAAAGTCACTGAAAAGGGAAGGGCTAGAAGTGAGCGGGAGGCGAGAAAGGAGAAAGGAGCGACAACGGAAGCAGTGAGTGCAAAACCTTAAATAATTAAAACGAAAAATGAGGAAACATAGAATAATTAAAACACTATTAGAAAAATAAAACACCCATACTTACATGCGGTTTTATAAAAAATTGCTAAGACTTCTCTAACGTTAAAGAAACCTCTATTAAGTGTATGTTTTTCTAGAGGTTATTATAACCTCCGTTAATAAACCTCCATTAAAATTAAAAATTTTGTAGTGACCCATGTATTCTTTCAACAGGTCACCAACTCAAGTATTCTTTCTACAAGTCACTCCTAGCCCAAAGCAAGTATTCTTTCAACATGAAACCTTGATACAAATACAATATATTTGTGATCAAAATATCATGTTTAATACCCCACCAAAGAGGATAGTGTCTTTGAATGTATAAAAGGTTTAGGCATTCTTTAGTAGTTTTCAAAGATGAACACAAATAGTGTTCTTACTTACAAACTTTTAGGGAACAATGACAATTCAGTAGAATTGCAGCACTTGTAAATAATGGTTATTCTTCTCTTTCTTCTCTTCAAAGCATGTCCTTTTATAGAATCGAAAAAGTTAGTTATTACATTCCCTTATCTGGTCATTAAGTAGCTTTGAACTATTTGGACAATTTCTTTTTCTTCTTCTATCATCTGACGAGTTTGAACGTTGAAAAATATTAAATCCTCTTCATGCAGTATTATTTACTCCTCTTTTCTTAATGCAACCTCTCTAATAGTTGGCGATACTTGTCTTCCTTATTAATAAAACCTCATACACTAAACAATGATAAAAGTGCACACCATACAAGATAGAGAACTAAGCTAGAATTGAATATTATTGGTCAGATAGTTGGTGGATATTAGAGCTTTAGCTTGAATCCCAAGAGATATTTGAATTTTTGGTTGGCACGGATCTCTTTGGCAACAGATGGTAAAGACCTTTGCTGCATTGTAGACTTAAACTTCATAACTATTCTTTAAGTTCATGTCAGCTTAGAGTCTTAATTATACTTATCGTCTAATCATCATCAATCATTCATCAGACGAACTCGTCTAAAATTATGTTCTTATCATCTATTAGACGAAGCACTTGCATGATCTGTTATTTTTTCAACGTCCGTCAGATGCAACTTCATTAATTCATGCTTTGTAAGCACTTAGTCAAACTATAAGGTGTTGAACTTTTACTCTAACAAGATCAAAATAATACTAAAAAAATAAAAAATAAAATGTTGTATGGAATTTGATTAGACCTTAGAAAAATTAGTATAATTTTTTATATAACTAAAATTTATAACAAAAAAATATTTTTAATTTATAACTCACATTTGAAATTCATTATAAATAAATAGTTTTGAACATATAAATTATATATAATTTAATTTATGATAAATAATTTATATTATCACATAGGGTTAATTTTAATTATTGGTCATTTAAAAAATACTGAAGCTCATTTTGAAAAGTACTATAAGAACGTTAGATTTAAAGGGAAGGTTAAGAAAAATCCTTGAAAAATGTTATAGTTTAAAACAAATTCTTAGAAACATACTTGTTCAAAAATGATTCATAAAAGCATTCTCATTAATATATATATATATATATA